>ENA-OQHA01000606-OQHA01000606.1-human-gut-metagenome-genome-assembly--contig:-NODE-606-length-17260-cov-5.210354_pt1 | contig 17260 bp, 23 predicted proteins | sample MGYA00242558_ERZ504707 | MGnify/ENA primary metagenome ERZ504707 (study PRJEB26092, sample SAMD00036197) | human gut metagenome | host: Homo sapiens | study: EMG produced TPA metagenomics assembly of...
TTGCCCATGCCTATGGCGAGCGTCGGAGACCCATGGTGGTCACCGCATCGCCATGCTGTCGAGCAGCACCACGCCGGACAGCATGTGCACGACGCGTGCCGAGGAAACACCGTCGACCTTGGCTATCGTACCCGCCAGATCGACGTCGACATCGTTGTAGCTTTTCGTCGATCCCATCGACATCGCCGACGAATCTTTTTTCTTCTCCTGCGAACCGCGCACGTACACGTCATGGTCCGCATTGGTGGACATCATCTGTGAAACCTGGTTGTTGAGCATTTCGCGGAAACAGAACGAGCCGACCACGAAACTCACGCCGAGCGCGATGGCCACGATCGACATGATGAAACGGCCGAAATGGCTGCGCGCGTCGCGCAATCCTATGCGAATCATGCCTGCGAGTCCTCCGTCACGGTCGGAACGGCGGTGGAGGCGGCGTACTTGGAAACATCGTCGATGTCGTCGTCGCCGGCGAACACCTCAAGAATCTCGTTGTACGTCGGATGCTGCATGTCGCGGGTGATGTTGCCGTCGGCGAGCACCAGCACACGGTCCGCGAAGGAGGCCGCACGCGGATCGTGGGTGACCATGACGATCGACTGGCCGTAGTCGCGTACCGAATCGCGCAGGAAGCCAAGCACTTCACGGCTGGAACGCGAGTCGAGGTTGCCGGTCGGCTCGTCGGCGGAAGATCACGGACGGTCGTGCCATGATGGCGCGGGCGCAGGCCACGCGCTGCTGCTGGCCGCCGGACAGCTGGCTTGGACGGTGCGTGAGCCGCTTCTCCAGACCGACCACCTTGACCACTTGGTTGAACCAGTCGCGGTCGATCGTACGTTTCGCTATCTGCAACGGCAGCAGGATGTTCTCCTCGGCGGACAGCGTCGGCACCAGATTGAACGACTGGAAAATGAACCCGATCTGTTCGCGGCGCAGGTCCGTCAACTGCTTCTGGTTCATGGAGGAGACCTCGAGTCCCTCCACGATCACCTTGCCGGACGAAGGGGTGTCGAGCCCGGCCATGCAATGCATGAGCGTGGACTTGCCGGAACCGGAAGGGCCCATGATGGCGGTCATTTCACCGCGCTTGAATTCCACATTCACATGATCCAACGCCATCACTTCGTTGTCTTTTGAGCCGTAGACCTTGGTCAGGTCGATGGCGCGGGCCACAATCCCATCATCGGGGTTTTCGGCTGTCGGATGCTGTACGTCATGAATGGAATGACGAGTCATAATACCGCCTGTTCGTAAGATGCCTAATCGTCATCAGTCTATCGGTATGGGGACATAATGGAATCGTGCCATCGCGTGAGATGACATTCGATCGCGCTGCGGAATGGCATTTATACGGTGTCTGCGTGGTGTCTGTTCATTTCAGACGAAGCGGAAGGTGGTTTGCATGTGTTTCGATGATGCGTTGGACGGATTCGACGCCTATCTGAAAGCCAACCGAGGGTTGAGCGCAAACACCCGCAGGGCGTACCGCAGCGATGTCGAGGAATGCTTGGTGGCGTTGCGGAAACAGGGTTGCGTGGATCTGAATGAGGTGACCATCGAGGATTTGCGCCTGTGGATGGCCAAATCGTCCAAAAATCACGCACGCAGCAGCATGGCGCGCAAAACCGTCGCCGTGCGTGGATTCTTCGCATGGGCGTACGACCATGACATGGCGTCCGCCAACCCGGCGGCTTCGTTGCAGACGCCGAAAATCCCCGATACGCTGCCGGCGGTATTGAACGAAACGCAGGCGCAGCAGCTGATGGACCGCGTTGATGAGGACGGCATGGAGGCGCGATCGCAGGAACCGAATATGAAAAAACAGGCGATCGCGCTGCGTGACGCGGCCATGCTGGAACTGCTCTATGCCACCGGCATGCGTGTGGCGGAACTGGTCGGACTCGACGTGGCCGACGTGACATTCGGCAACCGCACGGTGAAAGTGACCGGCAAAGGCGACAAGCAGCGTGTCATGCCATTCGGCGCACCAGCCGACAAGGCCTTGCGCGATTGGCTGGAACATGGCCGTCCCGTACTATGCGGTGACATGTCGGACGACGCGTTCTTTTTGGGATCGCAGGGCGGGCGGATCGGTCAACGTATGGTGCGCAAGGTGGTGCACGACCGGGCACGGGAGGCCGGCGTGCCTGACATCAGTCCGCATGCGTTGCGCCACAGTGCGGCGACCCATATGCTCGACGGGGGAGCGGACCTGCGTGAGGTGCAGGAGATGCTGGGGCATTCCTCGCTGAAGACCACGCAGCGTTACACACACGTGTCCATCGAACAGTTGAAGGCACGATACGGGCAGGCGTTTCCACGGGCGTGACGCGGATTGGCAAAGTACGCTGACAGCGAACGGATATGTCCGCGTCCGTCCATACGCACGATGCGGATAAGTTGTTCCGGCGATAAGCGGGAAAAACGGATTGTTTTATCAGATGATGAGTTTTTGATTTGACTATTTTGCGTGGGCCTCCCTCGGATATGGAGCGGTTGTCCCTCAATCGAGTGATAATGAACCCACCATCAGAACGAAGACGGACGTTGATGCCACGGTATTGACGCCCGCCTTCTTTTTGAACAGGGTCTTACGGCTCTGGAAATAATGGATAAGGAGAATATGAATTCCATGAAGAAGAAAGCTCTGGCTTTCGCTGCGGCCGCATGCGCATTCGGCATGCTGCTCAGCGGTTGCGGCTCTTCCAACGGTGACTCCACCGCTGACAAGGGTTCCAACGTCATCACCGCATACAATTCCGAACCGCAGAACCCGCTCATCCCAGGCGACTGCAACGAGACCGGCGGCGGCAAGCCGCTCGACCTGCTGTTCGCACGTCTGATTTCCTTCGACGCCAAGGGCAACGCCTCCAACGAAGTGGCGGAGTCCATCAAGTCCAACGATGACGCCACCCAGTACACCATCAAGCTCAAGGATGGTTGGAAGTTCACCGACGGCACCCCGGTGACCGCCGAATCCTTCACCAAGGCATGGAGCTACACGGCCAACGCCAAGAACGCACAGCTCGGCTCCTCCTTCTTCTCCACCATCAAGGGCTACGACAAGCTCCAGGATGGAGACAAGCTCAAGGGCGACGAACAGCTCGAGGGCCTGAAGGTCGTCAACGACCATGAATTCACCGTCGACCTGAACCGTTCCGACTCCGTGTTCGCCATCAAGGTCGGCTACACCGCATTCGCTCCGTTGCCGGAATCCTTCTTCAAGGATCCGAAGCCTTCGGCGAGAAGCCGGTCGGCAACGGCCCGTACAAGTTCCAGTCCTGGGACCACGACAACCAGATCGTGCTGGTGAAGAACCCCGACTACAAGGGCAACCGCGTCGCCAAGAACGACGGCGTGACCTTCAAGGTCTACACCAAGGATGAGCCGCCTACGCCGACATCCAGTCCGGTTCCCTCGACGTGATGGAGTCCGTCCCGGCCTCCGCCACCAAGACCTTCCAGAAGACTCCACCGTACAGGCCTACAACAAGGCCGGCTCCGTCATCCAGCAGTTCACCATCCCGGCCAAGCTGAAGCACTTCGAAGCCGACACCGAGGAAGGCACCCTGCGTCGCCAGGCCGTCTCCATGGCCATCAACCGCGAGAACATCTGCAAGAAGGTGCTCAACGGCACCGGCACCCCGGCCGCCGACTTCACCTCCCCGCTGACCCCGGGCTACTCCGATTCCCTCAAGGGCTCCGGCAACCTGAAGTACAACGAGAAGAAGGCCAAGGAACTGTGGGCGAAGGCCAACGCCATCAGCCGTGGACCTCCGATGACAAGTTCACCTTCGCCTACAACGCCGATGGTGGCCACGAAGTCATCTACACCGCCGTGGTCAACTCCATCAACAACGTGCTGGGCGCCGGCGTGGCCGCCACCAACCCGTACCCGACCTTCAACGATTTCCGCACCGCCGTGTCCGACCGCAAGGTGAACGGCGCGTTCCGTAGCGGCTGGCAGCCGGATTACCCGTCCGCCGAAAACTACCTGGTGCAGAACTTCGCCTCCGCCGCTGCCGATGGCAACGGCTCCAACGATGGCGACTACAAGAACCCGGAGTTCGATGCGCTGTGCGACAAGGCCGCTGCCTCCAAGTCCGTCGCAGACGCCAACAAGCTGTACCAGCAGGCACAGGAAGTGCTGCTCAACGACCTGCCGGCCGTTCCGCTGTACTACGCCAATGCCTATGGTGTGGCCTCGACCGGTGTCTCCGGCTTCGAGATGAACTGGCAGAACCTGCCGGTCTACGAGAACATGACCAAGTCCGGCAAGTGAGCCGTTCTCTGATTTTGATTTCGTAGGATCGACATGAAGGAAGGAACGGATTCGAATATCCGTTCCTTCCTTTCCGCGTAATAAACGGGGCTTCCATCGGAGGTCCATGACGGCTGGACATGCGACATCAACAGAAGATGTCCGCGCGTGGGGTATATTTTCAGCTGTCTTTCATGAAACTGCAATATAAAGCACTGTGGTGCAGTATCACTGATACGTAACGGGGCAAGCGCCGGCCGCCCCGGGCCTCATGTCCTATACGCGTGAGCGTAGGGGACGAAGCCGCAAACGGCTGGCGAACGAGTGAGTAATCAAAAGGAGAAACCAATGGGCAAGTATCTTCTGCGACGCATTCTGCAGATGATCCCTGTGGTTCTCGGCACGACGCTTCTGGTGTATGCCCTGGTGTTCGCGTTGCCGGGCGAACCGGTCAAGGCGATGTTCGGCGACAAGCCGGTCAACGAAGCGGTCGCGGCCCAGATCCGTGCCGAATACAATCTGGACAAGCCGTTCATCGTCCAGTATCTGCTGTTCCTGAAGAACGCGCTGACCCTCGACTTCGGCAAGACCTTCTCCGGACAGCTTGTCATCGACGTGATCGGCCGCGCCTTCCCCGTGACCATCAAGCTCGCCCTGATGGCCTTCGTGTTCGAAGCGGTTTTCGGCGTGATCTTCGGTGTGATCTCCGGCCTGAAGAAGGGCAAGTGGTGCGATACCGTCATCCTGATCTTCTCCCTGCTGCTCATCTCCGTGCCGACCTTCGTCACCGGCTTCCTCTGCCAGTACTTCCTCGGTGTGAAGTGGCATCTGCTGCCGGTCACCGCCGGAGCGAATCCAGGATTCCTTGATCTGCTGATGCCGGCCATGGTGCTTGGCTCGGTATCGATGGCGTACATCATCCGTCTGAGCCGTACGGAGATTTCGTCCAACATCGCCCTCGACTATGTGCGCACCGCGCGCGCCAAGGGCATGGACAACAAATCCGTCATGCTGCGCCACGTGCTGCGCAACTCCATGATCCCCGTCGTCACCTATCTGGGCCAGGATCTTGGCGCACTGATGGGCGGCGCGATGATCTCCGAAACCATCTTCAACGTGCATGGCATCGGCTACCTGACCTATCAGGGCATCCTCAAGGGAGAAGGCAACCTGGTGGTGTCCATCGTGACGCTGCTCATGCTGATCTTCGTGGTTTGCAATCTGCTGGTCGACATGCTGTACGCCGCGCTTGATCCGCGAATCCGTTACGCGTGAGTCGAGGGAGGGAACAAGAAATGACCGAAATGAATGAGACCAATCCTTCCACCGTGCTTCCGGGACAGGAACGCTATGTGGCACCGCTCGATGAGACGCCCCTGAAGGCCGTCGACTCGATGGACGAATCCGCACCGGCTTCGAACATGTGGGCCGACGCATGGCGAACCCTGCGTAAGAACCCGCTGTTCATCATCTCCGGACTGCTGATCATCTTCATCGTGTTCGTGGCGCTGTTCCCGAGCGTGTTGACCAAGCAGAACCCGAACTACTGCACGCTCGACAATTCCCTTGAGCCGGCTTCCTCAGGCCATCCGTTCGGCTTCGACCTGCAAGGTTGCGACGTATACTCCCGTGTGGTCTATGGCACCCGCACCTCGCTGAGCGTCGGCGTGTTCGCCACACTGCTGGTGGTGCTGCTCGGAACGCTGATCGGCGCAATCGCCGGCTTCTTCGGAGGATGGGTCGACGCCGTGCTGAGCCGACTGACCGATATCTTCCTCGCGCTGCCGATTCTGCTTGGCGCCATCGTGGTGCTCCAGATGTTCAAAACGAGCAGCTCCATCTGGAAGATCATTCTGGTGATGACGCTGTTCGGCTGGACCTCCGTGGCACGAATCGCGCGAGGTGCTGTGATGGAAGCCAAGAACCTTGAATTCAACACGGCGTCCACCGCTCTGGGATCCACCCCGATCCGCAACCTGTTCCGCCACATCCTGCCGAATTCGCTGGCTCCGATCATCGTGGTCGGCACCACCTCGCTGGCCACCTACATCGTGCTCGAGGCCACGCTGAGCTTCCTGGGCGTCGGCCTGCCCACCACCACGGTCAGCTGGGGCGGAGACATCTCCAACGCGCAGTCCATCCTGCGTACTGACCCGATGGTGCTGTTCTACCCGTCCGCCGCGCTGGCCATCACCGTGCTGGCATTCATCATGATGGGCGACGCGTCAAGGACGCGCTCGATCCGAAGAGCCGTACGGCTGAGTGTAAGTGAAGGGATATTCGATGACTGAAATGAATACCGAGAACAACCTCGAGGCCATGCAGCGCGCCCACGGGCCGCTGTTGGAGGTCAAGAACCTCCAGGTCGACTTCACCACCGATGAAGGCAAGGCCGTGCATGCCGTGCGCAACTCGTCCTTCAGCGTGTATCCCGGCCAGTGGGTGGCCATCGTCGGCGAATCCGGTTCCGGCAAATCCACTTCCGCCATGGCCGTGCTTGGCCTGCTTCCGGGAACCGGCCATGTGGTCGGCGGCTCCATCAAGCTTGATGGCCAGGAGATCTCCGGCTTCAAGCAGAAGGATTTCGACAAGCTCCGTGGTAGCAAGATGGGTCTTGTCCCGCAGGATCCGATGAGCAACCTGAACCCGGTGTGGCGCATCGCACCCAGGTCAAGGAAGCGTTGGTGGCCAACAACATGGACATCGACCACGAAAAGCGTTCCGAATTCGCCAAGGCCCTGGCCGGTGACGAAGTGGAGCTCAAGGGCAATGACGATGAGACCTTCCTTGGTTCCAAGGAACTGCCTGATCTGATCGCCGCGGCAAGGAGGCTCTTGTCAAGATCGGCAAGAGCGGTGACGAGCTTGACAAGATCATGGCCCGGTTCGCCGAGGAATGGGTTCCGGGATCCGAAACCCGCTGGCGTGTGGCCGATGGCCTGATTGAAGCCGGGGTGAAGGACGATGACGCATGGTACATCGCCAAGAAGTATGTGGTCGGCTCCACCATGGACGACCGCATCGCCGGTCTGCTGTCCGAGGCCGGTCTGCCTGACGCCGCCACCCGTGCCCGCCAGTTCCCGCACGAATTCTCCGGCGGCATGCGTCAGCGTGCGCTGATCGCCATCGGTCTGGCCTGCCGTCCGGAACTGCTCATCGCCGACGAGCGACCTCCGCGCTTGACGTGACCGTGCAGAAGAAGATCCTCGACCATCTGCACATGCTGACCGATTCCCTGGGAACCGCGGTGCTGTTCATCACCCACGATCTCGGTCTGGCCGCGGAACGCGCCCAGCATATCGTGGTCATGTACAAGGGCCAGGTCGTGGAATCCGGTCCTTCACTGGAAGTGCTGCAGCATCCGCAGCATCCGTACACCAAGCGTTTGGTCGCCGCTGCGCCGTCCTTGGCATCGCAGCGCATCATCTCCGTCAAGGAACATGGCGGCGACGCCACCGCGGTCATGGAGCACGCGGTGAACGAGGATTCCCTGAAGAAGGGCGAAGCCATCATCACGGTGGATCACCTGACCAAGGAATTCAAACTGCCGCGCAAGAAGGAGATGTTCAAGCGGTCGACGATGTGAGCTTCTCCATCAAGAAGGGCACCACATTGGCCATCGTCGGCGAATCCGGTTCCGGCAAATCCACCGTGGCCAACATGGTGCTGAAACTGCTTGAGCCGACCGCCGGCACCGTCACCTACGATGGCAAAGACATCTCCGGATTCAAGGGCAAGGAGTTGCTTGACTTCCGACGTCATGTGCAGCCGGTGTTCCAGAACCCGTACGGATCGCTCGACCCCATGTACTCCATCTACCGGTCCATCGAGGAGCCGCTGCGCATCCACGGCATCGGAGACAAGAAGAGCCGTGCCAAGCGTGTGCGCGAGCTCATCGACATGGTGGAATTGCCGGAATCGGTGATGAGCCGTTATCCGAACGAGCTTTCCGGCGGCCAAAGGCAGCGCATCGCCATCGCGCGCGCATGGCCCTCGATCCGGATGTGATCGTCTGCGACGAGGCCGTCTCCGCATTGGACGTGCTGGTGCAGGACCAGGTGCTTCGCCTGCTCAACGACCTGCAGGCGGAAAAGGGACTGAGCTACCTGTTCATCACCCATGATCTGGCGGTGGTGCGTCAGATCGCCGATGAGGTCGTGGTGATGCAGCACGGCAAGCTGGTGGAGCATGCCACCACCGACGAGGTCTTCGACCATCCGAAGAAGCAGTACACCCGCGACCTGCTGGACGCATCCCGGGCGGCAAGCTGCAGCTCGGACTCGACTGATCGCGTCAGCCATCTGGAAAACCTCCCTTCCCACAAGGGAGGTTTTCTTGTATTCCGGCTAGGCTAAGGCGCTATGACGATCACAATCACGACATCGAATGTGAATGGAATCCGCGCGGCGAAACGCAAAGGCATTGAGCAATGGGCCGCGAAGAACACGCCGGACGTGTGGTGCATGCAGGAAGTACGCGCCCCGCAAAACGAAATCGACCCCATCTTCGACGAATTCGGCTTCGAATACGCGACCGCCGGACGCATCGCCGACCAAAGCGGGCTTGATCGCATGAACGAGATCTGCCGTATCAAGGGACGCGCCGGCGTCGGTCTGCTCTCCGCGCTGCCCGTCATCGACAAACGCTACGGACTGCCGGGACTTGCCGAGGACGTCGATTCCGGTCGTTGGATCGAAGCGGATGTGAAGACCCCGCAAGGCTACACCGTCACTGTCGTATGCGTGTACGTGCACGCCGGCAACACCGACGATCCGGAGAAAATGAAGCAGAAATACCGTTTCCTCGACACCATGCTGGTACGTATGGGACAACTGCGCGATGAAGCGGCGCACGGCGGCAAGCAGGCGGTATTGTGCGGCGATTTCAACATCGCGCACACGCCGCTCGACATCAAGAACGCGAAAGCCAACGAGAAGCACGCCGGCTTCCTGCCCGAGGAACGCGCCTACGTGGACAAATGGCTGGGGGAGTTGGAATTCGTGGATGTGATGCGTTCCCTGTGCGGAGACATCCAAGGACCGTACACCTGGTGGAGCCAGCGGGGCCGCGCCTTCGACAACAACGTCGGCTGGAGGATCGACTACCAGTCGCCACACCCGAACTCGCCGAAACGGCCCGCGGATTCGTCATCGACAAAGCTCCGACCTACGACCTGCGATGGTCGGATCATGCGCCGCTGAGCATCACCTACGACGTGTGAGTTTTTGCGGCCGTCATCCGGCCAATGCCGGGCAACGGGAGACACACTCCGATTCCCAGCCGTATTAAGCATGGGTGCTAGGCTAGTCACGTTGCAACCGTAATGAAATGAGGAACATCATGGGACTGTTTGGATTCGGCAAGAAGAAGCGTCAGAGCGAGGAAGCCGCTGAAGCCGCCGCCGAAGAGAACGACAAGGCCGATGAGGCCATCTCCGAAACCGCTGAGGCGCCCGCCGGTGGAATTCAGGAAACCATCCTTCCGGAACCATCCGATGAGTACGACGGCCGTGGCGATGAGCACGGTCCGTGGGACGTCGACGACGAGAACGTGCCCGACTATGACGAATACCTCGACATGGGCGCCTACTATCTGCCGTTCCTCCAAGGCATCGAACTGCGCGTGAAGGCCAACCGCGCCACCCAGCAGGTGCTCGGCACCACCATCACCTACGGATCCTCCAGCGTGGAGATCGAAGCCTTCGCCGCGCCGAAGACCATGGGACTGTGGGATGACGTGCGCGCCGACCTGGTTGAGGCCAACAAAGACGCCAAGGAGACCGACGGCGTGTTCGGCACCGAACTGACACTGCCGGTCGTGGTCAAGGGCGGACGCAAGGTCGTCACCCGCATCGTCGGTGTGGACGGACCGCGGTGGATGCTGCGCGGCATCTTCTCCGGCAAAGCCGCCACCGATCCGGACCACGCCGAAACCAAGGCGCTGAACCAGCTTTTCTCCAACATCGTCGTGGAACGCGGCGAGGACCCGCTGGCCCCGCGTGACCTCATCCCGATGCATCCGCCGGTCGCCCCGGCCGAACGCAAGGCCGCCAAGGAAGCCGCCGAAGCCGAACAGGCAGGCAGGACGATGGACATTCCAGGCCAGCCGAAGGGACCGTTTGACTCCGACCAGCAGGTCGAGGTCAAGACCACGTTGTCGCGTGGACCGATGTTCTCCGAAGTGCGCTGAGCGAACGACGACCACGAAAACACAAACGCATGGCTGAAACCGAAACCAAGAAAAGAACCGGCCTCGGCGCGCTCGCCGACGCCGGCGATGCCGACGATTTCTCCGTCATCGACGCGATCGGCGGTCCGCGCGGCGTCGTCGAATCGATGCTGCCGGGCGTGGTGTTCGTGGTGATGTTCGTCATCACCTCCGACCTGCATCTGACCATCGGCGTATCCGCATCCCTCGCCGTACTGCAGGTGATCGTCCGCCTATGCCAACGCCAATCCGTCATGGGCGCCGTCTCCGGCCTTCTGGCAGTCGGCATCTGCCTGATCTGGGCATGGAACAGCCACGAGGCGCGCAACTATTACATGTTCGGATTCCTGACCAACGCCTTCTACATCGTGCTGCTCGCCATTTCGTTGATGGTACGTGTACCGGGACTTGGCTTGGTGATCGAATTCATCCGGACACTGCCAACCGAGCATCTGCGCGCATGGCTTGCCGATTGGCGTGGCGACAAGGCATTGAACCGCGCGTACACCATCATCACCGCGTTGTGGATCGGTGTGTTCTCCCTACGACTGGTGGTGCAGGTGCCGTTGTACCTGTCCAACCAGGTCGGCTGGCTCGGCACTGCACGTCTGCTCATGGGCATTCCGTTCTGGGCGTTGGCCATCTGGGTGTCGTACCTCATCGTGGCCACCCCCATGCATCGGCATAAGACGTTGGCCGAACCAAACGCCGACGCGATGGACGACAACAACGAAACGGAGGAACAGCACTGATGGAATCGACCATCCGCATCGAACGATATGCCGACCAAGGCCGTTGCGTCGGCCACATCGACGGACGCGTCGTGTTCGTGCGATTCGCGTTGCCGGGCGAGCTGGTACGCGTCGTGTTGGACGAGCCACATGATCGCGAGGACCGTTTTGGACTGGCGAAGTGACGGAAGTGCTGGAAGCCAGCGAGGACCGCGTCGAACCCGTATGGCCGTTGGCGGGTCCGCTTGCCATGGGCGGCGGCGTCGGCGGTGCCGATTTGGTGCACGTCTCACTGCCCGGACAGCTTAAATGGAAATCCATGTCCATCGCCGAACAGATGAGACGTCTCGGCCATGTCGACGTTGACGTGCCGATCGAGCGCATGCCCGAGGATGAGGCGGAGCATGGGCTGCACTGGCGTACCCGCATCGAGATGATCGCGGACGAGAACGGCCGACCGTCCATGCGTAGACGCGGCACCCACGTGCGTGTGCCGATCGACACCATGCCGTTGGCCAGTCGCGCGTTGCTTAACGTGGCCGAGAAGGAACACGTGTGGATGGGGGATTCACTCCCGGATCGCAGATTCGTCTGTCTGTTCCCGAGCCTCGCGGCAATGCCGAAATCGCCGACAACTACGCCGTGCTCGTCGATGGCGAGGTGACGGCGGGCAATCGCGAGCTTACCGAAAAGGTGACGGTGTGCGGACGTGAATTCGAATATGGTGTGGACGCCGGCGGATTCTGGCAGATGCACCGTCACGCGCCGATCGCGTTGACCGGCCATGTGATGTCCTTGGTGCATGGCGAGCTTGACGGCGCCGCTTCCGCATGCCTGTGGGATTTGTATTCCGGTTCCGGCCTGTTCACGCTGCCGTTGGCCACGTTAAGCGCCGGCCGCACGCGCATGCTGAGCGTGGAAGGTGGCAAGACCGCTGTCAAACACGCGCAACGCAATCTGAGGGCCATCCATTTGGGCAATGTCGACGCCCGTGTGGGCGATGTGGCCAAGACGCTTGCCAACGTACGCAACGATTTGGCCAAACCCGATATCGTGGTGCTTGATCCGCCGCGTGCCGGCGCACGTGCGAAGGTATGCAGCAGATCGCCGAATCCGGCGCGCGAAGCGTCGTATACATCGCCTGTGACCCGGCATCGCTGGCACGCGACACCGCCACATTGGCCTCGCTCGGATACGATCTTGCCGATATTCGCGCATTCGACATCTATCCGACCACCCACCATGTCGAAACGGTGGCGCTATTCAGGAAAGCCACACGATGACCGGTTTCGCGCGGCGTGCCGCAGCCGGTCTCCTTGCAGCCGTCTTCGGCATCTCCATGCTGGCCGGCTGCACGCCGAACAATGCCGCGGTGGGAGACACGCAGTCCGCAGGCGATGCGGTCGCCCACAGCATAAAGGACCGCAACAGTCTCGACGTGGCCATGATCGGCTCCCAAGACGAACAGACCGATCGCCTGACGTTGGATGCCATGGAGGCGGGCGGGCTCAGGCCGGTGTATCTGCCGGTCGCCGGCACGGTCGACATGCAGGACACGCCCGGCAAGCGGTCGAGGATATGGCGCAACGCATGGTCAGCATCATCGTCATTTCGGGAATCGACGTGTCCGGCGTGAACCATGACGGCTGGTACGACACGCTGACAACCGCAAGACAGGCGGGCATTCCAGTGCACTGCTCAACCCGATCGCCACGCCGACCGACAGCACGCTGTTCGCGGCGACGCTCACAATCAACGACCGCATGACGGATGCGACGCCGCTCGCCGACGCGGTCGCCGGCATAGCCAACAACGACCCGCACGACAGAACAATCCTCGTCACCACCATCAGCCACGGCGGCAAACAGTGAACCGCTCCACGCATTCGGGTGAGTTCGAATCGGTTCGGATGCGTGGCGCTGAACGCACCCTGAGAAAACCCTGAATTTTGCCGGAGCTTTACGGGAAAAGCCTGCGGGCGCGCATCGCCAAGCGGTAGGCTGGCAGCATGAGCGAAAGTCAAACCATGCCTGAAACCAGTGAAAAGGGGCTCACCGCAGCGGAAGTCGCCGCCCTTACGGAAAGCGGACAGGTCAACGCCGTCAAATCGTCCACGTCACGTTCGTTCGCCGACATCGTGCGAGCCAACGTGTTCACCCTGTTCAACGGCATCATCTTCGCCGCCATGGTCATGGTATTGGTCACGGGATCATGGAGAGACGCCGTGTTCGGCCTCGTCATCCTCATCAACACCGGCATCGGCATCATCACCGAACTGAAAGCCAAACGAACGCTCGACAAGCTTTCCATCCTCGTAGCCTCCGACTATCTCGTACGACGCGACGGCAAGGACGTCGAAGTGCCGCACAACGAAATCGTGCTCGGCGACCTCATGTGGATCCGCTCCGGCGAACAGGTTCCCGCCGACGCGCAGATCGTGCGCACCTGGGGCCTGGAACTCGACGAATCCATGCTCACTGGCGAATCGCGCACCGTGCGCAAGAACGAAGGCGACGACATCTATTCCGGATCCACCGCGGTCTCCGGCATGGCCTTGGTCAAGGTCAACGCGGTCGGCGCGCACAGCTATGCCGCCACCTTGACCGCGCAGGCGAAGGTCTACAAAAAGACCGTGTCCGACCTCAACAAGGGCATCAACACCATCCTCAAATTCATGACCTTCCTCGTCGTGCCGCTGTGCGTGCTGCTCATCTGGTCGCAGGTGCACGCGGTCGGCGGTTGGGACGTAGCCGTCTCCACCGGCCAATGGCGTTCCTCCGTGGTGTCCGCCGTGGCTGGCGTGGTCGGCATGATCCCCGAAGGCCTCGTACTGCTCACCTCGCTCAACTTCGCGCTCGCCGCCATCCGTTTGGCACGCAAGAACACGCTCGTGCAGGAGCTCGAATCCGTGGAGACCCTCGCACGCGTGGACTGCCTGAACCTCGACAAAACCGGCACCGTCACCGACGGCGGCATCATGCTCAACGAAATACGCATGCTGGATGGCGTTGGCGCCAATACCGTTGACGAACATGCCGTGAAACAAGCGCTGTACGACCTGTCGAACGAAGGACAGCCGAACGGCACCGGATTGGCGATTCTCAACGGACTGGGCAAGCAGGGTTTCTCCGCCGGTCCCGTCGCGGCGCGCGTTCCGTTCTCGTCGGCACGCAAATGGAGCTCGATTGCCGATGACGGCGCGGTATGGACGATGGCGCGCCGGAAGTCGTGCTGTCCCACTTGGATGGCGATTACGCGACGTTCTTCGACTGGTCAACGATTCCGCACACGACGGCAACCGCGTGCTGCTGATCGCACGGCATGACGGCAAGCGCCCGCCGATTACGAAAGCGATCCCGCCATCGACCCCGCATCGCGGCCCGTCGCGCTGGTATTATGCTCCGAACACATTCGCGACGACGCCGAAGCCACACTCGCCTGGTTCCGCGAACAGGGCGTGCGCTGCCGCATCATCTCCGGCGACAATCCCGTCACCGTCGGTGCGATCGCAAGAAAAGTACGGCTCACCGGAGACGCGGAGCCACGCTTCATGGACGCGCGCGAACTGCCCGCCGACATCACGGAACTGGCGAAAGTACTGGAGAACGTGGACGTGCTCGGCCGTGTCCTGCCCGACCAGAAGAAGGCGATCGTCCAGGCGCTGCACCTAGGCGATCATGTCGTGGCGATGACCGGCGACGGCGTGAACGACGCGCTCGCCATCAAGGAGGCCGACCTGGGCATCGCGATGGGCAACGCGGCACCCGCCACCAAAGCCGTCGCACAAGTGGTGCTCGTCGATTCGAAATTCTCGCATCTGCCCGATGTGGTGGCACGTGGACGCCAGGTCATGGCCAACATGGAACGCGTGGCCAGCCTGTTCCTCGTCAAAACCGTATATTCCGCGCTGATCTCGCTCGGCGTGGTGCTGACGCAGATCCCATTCCCATACCTGCCCCGCCATATCACCTACATCGGCGCACTCACCATCGGCATGCCGCGTCATCCTCGCGCTTGCGCCGAACACGCGCCGCTACATTCCGGCTTCCTCAGGCGCGTGGTGCACTTCGCGTTGCCGGGAGCATCGCCACGCTCTATCGATTCTCGCCGATTCGTGCTGTTGCCGAAGTTCATGGGCTGGGACGCACAGCATTCCGCCGCGCAGCTGGGCATGCTTCGTGGCATCAACGCGATTATCCTGCTGATGATGGGCATCTTCGTACTGGCGCGCGTGGCCCGTCCACTCAACTCGTGGAGAGGCGGTCTGGTATTGGCGTTCGCGTGGCGGGCGTGGCCGGCCTGTTCATTCCGCCTGTCGCACGTTTCTTCGCGCTCGTGATACCGTCCGGCGAAATGCTCGCGGCGACGGGCGTCGCGCTTGTGGTGTCCGCCATCGTTTTCGTGCTGTGCCTGTGGTGCGTGCCGAAAATGGTCGCCATTTTCTCACGTTTCAAGAAGACACGCCAGTGCTGAAGTAACGTGGCTGTATCGTTGGCAACGGATAATCGGCTGCTGGAAAGCAGTTTCAACCAGCCACAAAAGCTCGGAGGTAGCATGTCTGTGCGCGACGACCAGCTCGACACCCTGAAGGTGGGCGGCAAGGATTACGACTTTTACCGCATCGCGGATTTGCCGGGCATCGATCATCTCCCGTATTCGTTGAAGGTTCTCGTTGAGAACCTGGTGCGCAACATCGATGGCGCCAACATCACGGATGATCATGTCAAGGCTCTGTTGGATTGGGATCCGGCCGCACAGCCGAGCCACGAGATCCAGTTCACCCCGTCCCGCGTGGTCATGCAGGACTTCACCGGCGTGCCGTGCATCGTCGACCTCGCCACCATGCGTGACGCCGTCAAGGAGCTTGGCGGAGATCCGGAGGTCATCAACCCGCAGGTCCAGTCCGACATGGTCATCGACCATTCCGTGCAGATCGACAAGTACGGCGTGGCCGACGCGGTCGAACAGAACATGGACATCGAATACCAGCGCAACGGCGAACGCTACCAGTTCCTGCGCTGGGGACAGCAGGCCTTCCGCAACTTCCGCGTGGTGCCGCCGGGAACCGGCATCATCCACCAGGTCAATATCGAATACCTCGCCAAAGTCGTCATGACCAAGGCGGGGGAGCGCGGTCGCGACCTCGCCTACCTCGACTCCTGCGTGGGCACCGACTCGCACACCACCACCGTCAACGGTCTGGGCGTGCTCGGCTGGGGCGTCGGCGGCATCGAAGCCGAAGCGCCATGCTCGGCCAGCCGATCTCCATGCTCGTGCCGCGCGTCGTCGGCTTCAAGCTCACCGGCTCCATCCCGGAGGCGTTACCGCCACCGATGTGGTCCTGACCATCACCGACATGCTCCGCAAGCACGGCGTGGTCGGCAAGTTCGTGGAATTCTACGGCGAAGGCATCGCCTCCGTGCCGCTGGCCAACCGCGCCACCATCGGCAACATGGGCCCCGAGTTCGGCTCCACCTGCGGCATCTTCCCGATTGACAACGTCACGCTCGACTACCTGCGCCTGACCGGCCGCTCCGAAGAACAGGTCGCGTTGGTCGAAGCCTACGCCAAGGCCAACAAGCTGTGGGGCGACGCCTCCGACCCGGATTACGTGGAACCGCAGTACTCCGAATACGAGGAACTCGACCTCGGTACCGTGGTGCCGTCCATCGCTGGCCCGAAGCGCCCGCAGGACCGCATTCTGCTCTCCGAAGCCAAGGAGATGTTCGAGAAGACCGCTCCCGCCTACGAGACCGAGAAGACCGTCAAGGATCCGGTGGCCGTGTCCACGACTTCCGCGGCGATTTCGACATCGAAAACGGCGACGTGGCCATCGCTCGATCACCTCATGCACCAACACCTCCAACCCGTCCGTGATGATCGCCGCCGGCTGATCGCCCGCAACGCACATGCCAAGGGCCTTAAGCCCAAGCCTTGGGTCAAGACCTCGCTGGCCCCCGGCTCGCAGGTCGTGGCCGACTATCTGAAGGCCGCCGGTCTGCAGGACGACCTCGACGCGCTCGGCTACCAGCTCGTCGGCTTCGGCTGCGCCACCTCGCATCG
>ENA-OQHA01000607-OQHA01000607.1-human-gut-metagenome-genome-assembly--contig:-NODE-607-length-17256-cov-2.215950_pt1 | contig 17256 bp, 22 predicted proteins | sample MGYA00242558_ERZ504707 | MGnify/ENA primary metagenome ERZ504707 (study PRJEB26092, sample SAMD00036197) | human gut metagenome | host: Homo sapiens | study: EMG produced TPA metagenomics assembly of...
TTCCAGAGCATAGTTGATGCAGTCGTTCAGGTCCATTGCTTGCCTTCCTGCGCGGAAAGATGCAGGCTGGCTGCAAGAGTCGCAATTAAAAATAAACTTCGTTGTTTCATTGTTCCTTTGTTTTATGACATTGCAAAGGTAATTCTCCTTATAGAGAAGTACAAAAGAGATGGATTTCCGGATATTTTTTCGGGATAAAGTGTTGTTTTTTCCCGATAAAGTGCTTCCTTTGTAATTATTATAAAAATAGATTATGATTAAAAAGAATATCATTAGCATTTATACCTTTTATCGTGACGGTTTTCGTGGAATGACGATTGGCCGGACACTTTGGGTTTTGATTCTGATCAATTGTTTCTTATGTTCTTTGTCCTGAAGTTGTTTTTCTTTCCTTCTTTTCTGAAAGGGAAAGATCAGATGGAGAAACAGGAGTATGTAGGGAGTGAATTGATAGAAAGAGCTGACAGGAATTTGGAAGACTGATTGTTTAATAATTAATATTGATGTAGTATGTTGGAAAGTATCGACACTTCGATGATTGACTGGTCGCGTGCGCAGTTTGCCTTGACGGCCATGTATCACTGGCTTTTTGTTCCATTGACTTTGGGACTGGCCGTTGTGATGGGAACGATGGAGACATTGTATGTACGTACCGGAGATGAGTTCTGGAAGCGGACGGTTCAGTTCTGGATGCGTTTGTTTGGAATTAATTTTGCAGTGGGGGTAGCCACCGGACTGATCCTGGAATTCCAGTTTGGAACGAACTGGAGTAACTATTCCTGGTTCGTCGGTGATATTTTCGGAGCTCCGCTTGCTATCGAAGGGATCGTTGCTTTCTTTATGGAAGCCACCTTTATTGCGGTCATGTTCTTTGGATGGAATAAGGTAAGCAAGCGTTTCCATCTGGCTTCTACCTGGCTGACGGGACTGGGAGCAACCTTTTCGGCATGGTGGATTCTGGTGGCCAACTCCTGGATGCAATATCCGGTTGGAATGGAATTTAATCCGGAAACGATGCGTAATGAGATGGTAGACTTCCTGGCGGTTGCTTTTTCACCGGTAGCGTGATGAAATTTCTGCATACGGTTTTGAGCAGCTGGATTGTGGGAGCAGTCTTTGTGATCGGTGTAAGTGCATGGTTCCTGATCCGGAAACGTGAAACCCGTTTTGCGCTGGCCAGTATCAGGGTGGCTGGAGTGATCGGGCTGATTGCCGCTCTTGTAACAGCCGGAACCGGAGACAAGTCGGCTTATCAGGTGGCGCAAGTGCAGCCGATGAAACTTGCAGCGATGGAGGCTTTGTATGACGGCGGCACTCATGAACCGCTGACCGTGGTCGGAAGTCTGAAGATTCCCGAAATGCTGTCATATCTGGCTACACATGAGACTGCCGGTTATGTGCCGGGTATCAATAACATCCTGGCCGGAGGTTATGAAACTCCTGATGGAAAGACTGCTCTTTCTGCAGAAGAGAAGATAGCCTGTGGGAAAAAAGCAATTGCTGCACTGGCTGATTTCCGGAAAGCCCGTGAAGCTGGTGATGAGGCTTCTATGGCGGCTGCCCGTCAGGTGCTCGATGAAAACATGCCTTATTTCGGATACGGATACATCAAGGACCCGGCGTCTCTGGTACCTCATGTGGGCTGATGTTCTGGTCATTTCGCGTAATGGTCGGACTGGGTGTTTATTTCATTGCTTTCTTTGCCGTGGTCTTATTCCTGGGCTGGAAAAAACAGCTGGAGCGGTTTAACTGGCTTCACTGGCTGGCAGTGTGGAGTATCCCGCTTGCTATATTGCCAGTCAGGCAGGGTGGATTGTAGCCGAAGTCGGACGTCAGCCCTGGACAATTCAGGACATGTTGCCGGTTGGTGCCGCGATTTCCCGTCTGGAAACCGGTTCAGTACAGACCACCTTCTTTATCTTCTTAATCATGTTTACCGTTCTGCTTGTGGCTGAGATCGGCATTATGCTGAAAGCAATTAAGAAGGGTCCGGGAGCAATAGAATAAATCAAGATTAAAATAATACAGGAAAATTATGGATGCAACTTATATCTTTTTACAACAATACTGGTGGTTTCTGGTGTCTTTGCTGGGAGCCCTGTTAGTGTTTTTGTTGTTTGTTCAGGGAGGAAATTCCCTATTATTTACATTGGGACGTACGGAAGAAGAGCGCACCATGCTGGTAAACTCTACCGGACGGAAGTGGGAGTTTACCTTTACGACACTGGTTACTTTCGGAGGAGCTTTCTTTGCTTCTTTCCCATTGTTCTACAGCACCAGTTTCGGAGGTGCCTACTGGTTATGGATGATCATTCTGTTCAGCTTCGTATTGCAGGCCGTTTCTTATGAATTCCAGTCCAAGCTGGGAAATCTGCTGGGCAAGCGTACCTATCAGCGTTTTCTGGTTCTGAATGGGATTGTCGGACCTCTTCTGCTGGGAGCAGCGGTAGCGACTTTTTTCAATGGCTCGAATTTTATGGTCAGCAAAGGAAATCTGACTGACGAGATGATGCCTGTCATCAGCCAGTGGGCCAACGGCTGGCATGGGCTGGATGCTTTTGCTGATCCGTGGAATCTGGTTCTTGGTTTTGCCGTATTCTTCCTTGCCCGTCTGCTCGGTACACTTTATTTCCTGAACAACATCCGTCATGAAGATCTCAATCTCAGAAGCCGCCGGCAGCTGGTGAGTGATGCTGTTCCTTTCCTGGTATTCTTTCTGGCTTTCGTGATCCGTACTTTGTTGAAGGACGGTTTTGCCGTAGTTCCGGAAACAGGTGAAATATATATGGAACCGTTCAAGTATTTCCATAACCTGCTGGCCATGCCTTATCTGCTGGTATTGTTCCTGCTGGGAGTTGCCGGTGTATTGTGGGGGATAGGGAAGAGCATCTTCTGCAAACAGTATGTCCGGGGTATCTGGCCGGCCGGAATCGGTACGGTATTGACAGTACTGGCTTTGCTGCTGACCGTAGGGTATAATCACACAGCCTATTATCCGTCTACGGCTGACCTGCAAAGTTCGCTGACTCTGGCAAACAGTTGCTCCAGTCAGTTCACTCTGACTACGATGGCATACGTGTCTGTTCTGGTTCCTTTCGTGCTGGCATATATCATTTATGCCTGGCGTGCCATTGACCGCAAGCCGATTACGGCAGACGAGATGAAGGAACATGACCATACATATTGATAAAGAATTTGAAAACCTGCGGGGCATGCAATATACCGAATAATGGGGATTGCATGTCCCGTATGAATTGTCTTACTTTGCATCCCGAGAAACAGATGAATAGTGTATTGAATATGTGTAGACCGAGAAGTTATAAATCGACTGATAAAATGAGCGACCTGATCTGTGAGAATTATGCCCTGTTGCAGGTGCTGAGCCGTTTCGGCGTATCACTGGGTTTCGGGGACAAGTCGGTCAGGGAGGTCTGCGAGATGAATGGAGTCGACTGCAATACTTTTTTGATTGTGGTGAACTTTCTGACAGAAGAGAACGACCGGATGCAGGATCATCTGGAGGAACTGTCGGTTCCGGCTCTGATGACTTACCTGAAGAATGCCCATCATTATTTCCTGGATTTTCAGCTGCCTGCCATCCGGAAGAAGCTGATTGAAGCGATCGACTGTTCCGGGGAGAATGAAGTTGCTTTTCTGATCATTCAGTTCTATGATGCGTATGTCAATGAGGTACGCAAGCACATGGAATATGAAAACGAAAAAAGTGTTTGTCTATGTTGAGCAGCTGCTCCGGGGAGAACATCCCGAGGGATACAGCATCGGTGTCTTTGCAAGACATCATGATCAGATCAATGCCAAGCTGACTGAACTGAAAAATATTATCATCAAATATTATCCGGCCAGCGGTGACAATCAGTTGCTGAATGCGACCTTGTTCGATATATTCAGTTGTGAAGAAGATCTGGCTTCGCACAACCGGGTGGAAGATTACCTGTTTGTGCCTGCCATTATGGAGCTGGAAAAGGAGGCAAAATGAAATCGCAGGAAATCATACATATAGCTGTGGCTGAAACGTCCATGATCGTCCGTTCAGGCTGGTTGCTGTTTTGAAGTGTCTGCCGGACTTAAATGTGCAGACCGTAGAGATAACTTCGAAAGAGGGGTTGCAGCATTGCATGGAAGCTCATCAGCCTGAGATTCTGATTGTGAACCCGCAGTTTGAAGGATGGTTTGATCTGGAAGCTTTCAAACAGCAATATGCGCGGCAGGATATGAAGATCGTTTCACTGATCTGTACGGTGGTAGATGCCAATCAGTTGAAGGGTTATGACGAAAGCATCAATCTGTTTGATGACCTGGATGCGGTGGCTCACAAGATCTCGACACTGATGAATGTGAACGAAGAGGAGGATAGCGACCAGAATTCGTTAAGTCAGCGGGAAAAAGAAATTATCGGATGCGTTGTACGCGGAATGACGAACAAGGAGATTGCCGAACAGCTTTTCATTTCCGTTCATACCGTCATTACGCACCGGCGAAATATTACCCGCAAATTACAGATTCATTCTGCTGCCGGACTCACCATTTATGCCATAGTGAATAAACTGGTGGAACTGAGTGAAGTGAAAATGAATTTGTAGGATATCGGCAAAGGGAAGGCCGCTTGAGGCAGATTGAAATACCAACAAATAGGTATTGTGGAAAATCAGGGAAACCTCTACCTTTGCAGTGTTAGTCATATTGAAATTACGTAAACCACAAAAGTAAAAGAAGTTAGTTATTAGTTGAGCGCGCCCTGCGAAGTGATTTCGCGGGGCGCACGCGCATTCGGTTCCCGGATACCGGACAGGAGAGTTCCTGAAGCCCGTAAGAGCATGTTTTGGGACCGGCCGCATAATGCTTCAGAATCGACCGCACGTTGGGACAGAATCGACCGCACGATGAGGCTGCATCGAGCGGTCGTTTGGGCTCCATCGACTGCACGATGTGAAACCGCATCGTGCGGACAATTGCGTTAATTCGCGTTAATCTCTTTTCTCTTTTATTTGAAAAAACTCCCTACTTTTTCTCTTTTTCGTGAATTAAACCTACTTTTGCCATCGGAAAACTAATAACTGAGACTAATGAAAGTAGGATTATTTATTCCCTGCTATATCAATGCTGTCTATCCGCAGGTAGGAGTTGCATCGTTTAAACTTCTGAAAAGCCTGGGGGTGGATGTCGACTATCCGTTGGACCAGACTTGTTGCGGACAGCCCATGGCGAATGCGGGGTTTGAAAATGAAGCCGTTGAACTGGCGCGGCGTTTTGACCAGTTGTTTGAGAAGTATGATTATATTGTAGGACCGTCTGCCAGCTGCGTGGTTTTCGTACGTGACAATTACGGAAGACTGCTGGCTGAGGAGAAACACCGTTGTGCCAGTGAGGGCAAGGTGTATGATATCTGCGAGTTTATTCATGACGTGGTGAAGCGACATCTCTGCAGGCTTCGTTCCCTCATAAAGTAAGTATTCAGAACAGTTGTCATGGCGTGCGGCTGATGCACCTTTCTTCGCCCAGTGAACTGAATATTCCTTATTACAACAAGCTGCGTGACTTGCTGTCGCTGGTCAAGGACATTGAGATCGTAGAGCCTGAACGTCCTGACGAATGCTGTGGTTTCGGAGGAATGTTTGCCGTGGAAGAACATGCCGTTTCCGGTCAGATGGGCCGTGACAAGGTTCAGCGTCATCTTGCGACAGGAGCCGAATATATTGTCGGAGCAGACAGCTCTTGCCTGATGCATCAGAATGGTATTATTGCGCGTGAAAACTTCCCGATCAAGACGATTCATATTGTTGAAATTTTAGCTGCCGGACTATGAGTACGAAACATTCAAAAGCTGCTGAGACCTTTTTGAAAAACCGGAGTCTGGCAGCCTGGCACGATGAGACCCTGTGGATGGTACGTGCCAAACGAGACAAGATGAGTAAGGCTGTTCCCGAGTGGGAGCATCTGCGTGATATGCCTGTGCCATTAAGATGTACAGCAACAGTCATCTGGACCAGCTTCTGGTCGAGTTTGAAAAGAATGCGAAGGCTAACGGTGCTCATGTCTATTGGGCCAAGGATGCCGAAGAATATTGTTCCATCGTGGCACGTATTCTGGAGGAGCATCAGGTGAAACACTTCATCAAGAGCAAATCCATGCTTGCTGAAGAATGCGGACTGAATGAATACCTTGAGCAGAAAGGCGTGGAAGTGGTGGAAAGTGATCTGGGAGAACGTATTCTTCAGCTGATGTATAAGAAACCGAGCCATATCGTGCTGCCGGCCATTCATGTGAAGAAGGAAGAGATCGGTGAGCTGTTCGTGAAGGAAATGGGTACGGAACCGGGCAACAACGATCAGACCTACCTGACTCATGCTGCGCGCAAAAACCTGCGCCGGAAGTTCATCGAGCCGAAGCTGCCATGACCGGAGCCAACTTTGCCGTGGCTTCCACCGGTGAGTGTGTGGTTTGTACGAACGAGGGAAATGCTGATATGGGAACTTCCCAGCCCAAACTTCAGATTACGGCTTTCGGTATGGAAAAGATTGTTCCTGACCGGGATGCGCTGGGTGTCTTTACCCGTCTGCTGGCCCGTTCGGGTACCGGACAGCCTATTACGACTTATACTTCCCATTACCGCAAACCGCGTACGGGAGGTGAACTGCATATTATTATTGTTGACAACGGCCGGAGCCGCATTCTTGGAGATCCGGATCATGTCAAGGCTTTGAACTGTCTGCGCTGCGGTGCCTGCATGAATACCTGTCCGGTGTATCGTCGGAGCGGCGGTTATGCATATACTTATTTTATTCCGGGACCGATCGGTATCAATCTGGGTATGCTGAAGGATCCTCAGCAATATTATGACAACGTGTCGGCCTGTTCACTTTGTCACTCCTGTCAGAACGTGTGTCCGGCAAAGGTTGATCTGGCTGACAGATCTATTGCTGGCGGCAGAAGCTGCATACTTTGGGTGTGGCCAGTCCGTCGAAAAAACTGATGTCCGGCGGCATGCAGATCCTGATGGAGCGTCCTTCTCTTTTCAACATGGCGCTGCATCATGCATCGGTGGCCAATGCATTGCCTCACTGGCTGGTTTATAACAGCCTGAACGATTGGGGTAAAGAGCATGAGATGCCTGTCTTTGCGAAGGAAAGTTTTAATGAAATGTGGAAGAAAAACAAAGTGAAGTGATTTTATGAGTAGTCGAGAAGATATATTGGAAAGTATTCGCAGTCATACACGAATGCGTTACGAGAAACCGGATTATGCTCCTTTAGAGCAGGAAGCCCTGACTTATGCCGATAAAGTGGCCCAGTTTTGTTCGGTCATGCAGCTGGTCGGCGGAAAAGCGGTGGTGCTGGGTGAAGGAGAAGATATCAATGAAGTGATCACCCGACTGTATCCGGATGCCGGAAGGATAGCCACCTGTGTGGATGAAGTCAAGGGTCAGGCTATTACTTGTGCCACGTTCCGTCCTGACGATGTCAGCAATTCGGGTGAACTGGACGGTACAGACCTGGCAATTGTTCAGGGACGGGTAGGAGTCTGTGAGAACGGAGCTGTGTGGGTGCAGCAGGACGTGGAACAGCGTGCCGTGTATTTCATTTCCGAAGCACTGGTGCTGCTGGTCGACAAAAGCCGGCTCGTGAACAATATGCACGAAGCTTATAAGTGTATTGATACCGGTTCCTACGGATATGGAGTATTTATTTCCGGACCTTCCAAGACGGCAGATATCGAACAGGCTCTGGTAATGGGAGCACACGGGGCACGTGATGTGACCGTGATCCTGATCTGAGTATTTCTGAAAATAAAAGACGCACCGAAAGAGTCTAAAAGTTCCTTTCGGTGCGTCTTTGCATTTCCGGCGGTCATTGTTTGGCCGTCCGGCCATCAGGCTTAATGCCTTGCAAGCCCGTTCTGAGTAATCCGGTGTTCTATCGGTTGTACTTTCTGTGTAATTTCGCGGGAATTGTCTGTCTCCATGAACTGGATTCCTGCCCACCACAAAATGTTAAGCACGATAGTTCCAAGAATTAAGGTAGCAGCTGTGATTCTGGCTTCTATCTGTTTTCCGGATATCTTGTGCGGGATCATCTTGATCGATTCAAGTCTTTCCATTTCCACTAGTTCAGTTTTCTCCATGTTAAAAATCCAAATTCTTTCCTTTTCATCCTATAAATGACAGTATTCGCCCAATACTGCATGCAAGGAGTGATTTTTTTTTCATTAATTGACGTAAACAGTCTTGAAATATTTGTCGAACAGGGCTTTTGCCTCTTCCAGTTGTTCGGGAGTATTGCATTTTACGTCTTTCAGCTGATATTCCAGGTTCATGGCCTCATACTTGTGGACGCCTAAGGTGTGATAGGGAAGAATTTCCACACGCTCTATCATCTGATAGTTTTTGAAATGTTCTCCCATGGCCTCGATATCCTCACGGAAATAGCTGTAGCCTTGTACCAGCACGTAGCGTAACCAGAACGGTTTTTGGTTTTCTTCCAGCCAGGCGGCAGTCTTCAGTGTCTGTTCGTTGCTTCTGGCTGTCAGCTTCCTGTGGCGGTCGTTGTTGAATTCCTTTACGTCCAGCAGGACGAGATCGGCCAGTGTGAGCAGAGTTTTGACATCTTCATTCCAGATGCTTCCGTTGGTGTCGACACAGATATGTATGCCTGCTTCTTTCAGATTGCGGAACAGGGGAATCAGCTCGCGTGCCTGGAAGGTAGGTTCTCCACCGCTGAAAGTGATTCCTCCTTTCTTTCCGAAGAAGTTTCTGGCTGACAGCCATTTTCAGAATTTCTTCAGGAGAAGTTTCCTTGCTTTCTCCTTTGGCATCGATCGTGTCCGGATTGGCACAGTAGAGACAACGGAAGTTGCATCCCTGCAGGAATACTACCAGACGGATTCCCGGGCCGTCGTAAGTGCCTAATGATTCATACGAATGTACTCTGATCATGGAATTAGTTATTAGTTGTACGAATAAGTAAAGTCTGTCTTGTTTTTGTCAGAGGGGCATAGACATAAAGTCACAACGGGGATATTCCCGCTGTGTCTTCGTATCTTAAGCTATGGAAAGTCGCACTGTCTGCCCTTTGGCAGGCAGACAGGTGCGGTAATTACATGCGTTCGTGGAAGCTGCGTGAGATAACTTCCAGCTGATGTTCGCGGCTCAGCTTGATGAAGTTTACAGCATATCCTGATACGCGGATGGTCAGCTGCGGATATTTTTCCGGATGCTCCATGCATCTTCCAGCATTTCGCGGTTCAGTACGTTGACGTTCAGGTGATGAGCACCCTTCACGAAGTATCCGTCCATCATGGTCACCAGGTTTTCGATACGGTTTTCCATATCAACACCGAGTGATTTCGGCACGATAGAGAACGTGTTGCTGATACCGTCCTGTGAGTCACGGTAACGAAGTTTCGCTACGGAGCTCAAGGAAGCGATGGCACCGTTCTTGTCACGTCCGTGCATCGGGTTAGCTCCCGGAGCGAAGGCTACGCCTTTGGCACGTCCGTCAGGAGTAGCACCTGTCTTCTTTCCGTACATAACGTTCGACGTAATGGTCAGGATAGACAAGGTCGGTTTGGCGTGCTTGTAAACCGGAAGTTTCTTCAGCTCTTCGTCGAAGTAGTAGATCAGATCGACAGCCAGATGGTCTACACGGTCGTCATCGTTACCGAAGCAGGGGAATTCTCCTTCGATGTCGAAGCCTTCTGTCAGGCCGATGTCGTTGCGGCGGGCAGTTACCTTTGCATATTTGATGGCAGACAGAGAGTCAACGGCAATAGACATACCGGCTACACCATAAGCCAGATTGATCACCGGATCAGTATCAACGAAGGCCATCTGTGCCTTTTCGTAATAATACTTGTCGTGCATGTAGTGGATAATATTCATAGCCTCGTTGTAAACGCGGGCCATTTCCTTCAGCACTTTCTTATAGTTGGCGAGCACTTCTTCAAAGTTCAGTACGTCGCTGCTCAATACCGGGATATCTTTTACCATCAGTGTACCGGTGTTTTCGCAACGTCCGCCGTTGATGGCAAGCAGCAGAGCCTTGGCCAGGTTACAGCGTGCACCGAAGAACTGGATATGGCGGCCGATGTCCTGATAAGATACACAGCATGCAATACCATAGTCGTCGGAGTTACGTACTTCACGCATCAGGTCATCGTTCTCATACTGGATAGAAGAGGTGTCGATAGATACCTGTGCACAGAATCTCTTGAAGCCTTCCGGCAGTTCCGGACTCCACAGAACAGTAAGGTTCGGTTCGGGTGAAGGACCGAGGTTGTACAATGTCTGGAGGAAGCGGAAAGAAGTCTTCGTAACCTTGGTGCGTCCGTCGTTGAAGCGTCCGCCGATAGACTCAGTCACCCAAGTCGGGTCACCGGCAAAGATATCGGTATAAGCCTGCATACGCAGATGGCGTACCATACGGAGTTTGATGACAAACTGGTCGATCAGTTCCTGTGCGTGTGCTTCATCGAGCAGACCGTGTGCCATATCATATTCGATATAGATATCGAGGAAAGAAGACACATTACCCAATGACATGGCAGCACCGTCCTGTTCCTTAACGGCAGCCAGATAAGCCATATAAACCCACTGCACTGCTTCCTGGGCATTCTGTGCCGGACGGCTCAGGTCGAGTCCGTACTGTTCGCCCATGATCTTGATTTCCTTCAGGGCCTTGATCTGTTCTGCTACTTCCTCACGCAGGCGGATGCGTTCGTCGGTCATCGGACCGGTCAGGTGACGCAGGTCATCTTGCTTTGCCTCGATCAGGCGGTCAATACCATATAAAGCCAGACGGCGGTAGTCACCGATGATACGTCCGCGGGCATAGTTGTCGGGAAGTCCGGTCAGGAATCCCAGTGAACGGAATGAGCGGATTTCTTCGGTATAGGCATCGAATACACCGTCGTTATGAGTTTTACGGTAATGCGTGAAAATATCTTTGACTTTCGGATCTACTTCCATTCCGTTTTCACGGCATGCTTTTTCCACCACTTTAATACCTCCGAAAGGTTTGATGGCACGGCGTAATACTTCATCGGTTTGCAGACCTACAATGACTTCATTTTCCTTGTCAATGTATCCGGGTGCGAACGAGGTAATGGTTGAAACGGTTGACGGGTCGAGCGAGCGAACACCGTTGTTGGCGCGTTCTTCTGCCAGTGCTTCCAGACATTTGTTCCATACAGCCTTGGTGCGTTCTGTAGGGCCAGCCAGGAATGAGGCATCGCTTCGTACGGGGTGATGTTCGTTTTTACGAAATCGGTCACGTTGATCTCATGGTTCCAACGTCCTTCTTTGAAATTTATTGCCATAGAAATATTAATTATAGAGTAAATAAGGCTTAGTTATCTAAACCGTTGCAAAGGTACTAAATTATTACATACTTCGCAATACCTATAATTAAGTATATTGTTAATTTGCAATAATTACAAAAATGCAGCAGGAGAAAAAAGGAACTTAAAAAGGAGGTGCGGGAGAGAAGAAATAAAGCCTCGGGCTTTTTAAAAAACGTTTCGGCGTTTAAGTGAAAAGACTTCGACGAATCAGGTAAAACGTCGAAGTCTTTTTGGACAGTCCTTTCAGGCCTGTTTTTGTTGTTTTTCCTCCTCCGGACTGATGGAACGGATGAATCGTGCGGGTACGCCGGCAACGATGGCATTGGCCAGTACGTCCTTGGTAACCACGGATCCGGCTGCAATGATGGAATTGTCGCCGATGGTGACTCCCTGCAGGATGGTTGAATTGGAACCGATCCATACGTTACGTCCCACAACGATGGGGGCGGGAAGCATGGATTGCCGTTCTTCGGGGGCAAAACCATGGTTCAGCGTGGCAAATACAACATTGTGTCCTACCAGGCAATTGTCGCCCAATGTGATACCACCCTGGTCCTGAAAGTGACAGCAGGCGTTGATAAATACGTTTTTTCCTACGGTGATGTTTTTCCCGAAATCTGTGTAGAACGGAGGAAACACCCGGAAAGAGGGATCAACCGGTTTTCCGAACAGGCGGGCAAACAAGTCTCTGACCTCGGGCATGGAATGATATGCACCGTTGAGTTCAAATGTGATGCGGCGTGCTTCGTCGCTGGCCCGGTTCATGAATTCATAGATCTCCGGTGTGTTCAGAGGCTTACGCTCTTTTACATGCTGAAGAAAAGCTTCCAGTTCCATAGACTTGCAGATTGTTTATTTGATGTTTTTTCCCATTTCATACGCTTTCTGAAGAGCTGCATTTCCTTTGATTTCACCTGCATGCCAGACTCCTCCGCAAAAGACCGTTCCACGGACTACCGGATTCTCCAGACAGTCGAGGAATCCGCTGAAGCTGGTTACAATGCGGTCCATAATTTTTTCATCGTCTTCTGCAGCCGTGGCAATGAAATAGAATTCCTTGTTTTTCATTTTCGTGTAAGGACCACAGCACCGGTCGATAAGCGTTTTCATCTGGGCACTCATGGAATAGAAATAAACCGGGGTTCCCATGACGATGACTTCTGCTTCCAGCATTTTCCGGATGACTTCTGCTGCATCATCATTTTGCGGGCAGGGTTTCTTCTGGCTGCTGCATACATCGCATCCTATGCAGGGATGAATTACTTTGTTCGCGCAGGAAAATTTTTTCTACCTGATGGCCGGCATCAATGGCGCCCTGCATAATTCGTCACAAAGTGAGTCGGAGTTGCCTTTACGGCGGGGGCTGGATGAGAGAATCAATACTTTTTTTGTCATATTCAGTGTGTATCAAGATTATTGTTTAATGTACTTACAAAGTTAGTGACTTTTTGCGGTTGGACGCGTAGACAGATTACGGATTCTATGACCACAATTACTGCTTTCTCTAAAAGCAGTCACTCCGGATGATACGGGAAATATCATCCGGAGTGAAAGGAAAAGTCTGCTGTATCCCGCCGGTCAGGAACGGAAATGGTTCAGTGCTTTTTCCACAATGTGGTGCATGTCATAATATTTATACTCGGCAAGGCGCCCTCCGAAGATGACATTTTTTTCTTCGTCGGCCAGTGCCTTGTATTTCTGGTAAAGCGCATTGTTCCGCTCGTCGTTGACGGGGTAATAAGGTTCGCTGCCTTCCTGCCATTCTGAACTATATTCACGCGAAATGACAGTCCTGGGGCAATCATCCACTTCAGCACCGAACATTTCGAAATGCTTGTGTTCGATCACCCGGGTGTAAGGCACTTCACGTTCTGTATAGTTGACTACGGCATTTCCCTGATAATTGCTGCAATCCTTGACTTCTGTTTCAAAATGAACGGTCCGGTATTCCAGCTTTCCGAAGCGGTACTGATAGAATTCGTCGATGGCACCGGTGAAAACAATTTGTTCTGCCTGTGCGGTCAATTCATCGATGTGCAAAGAAATCACATTCCAGCCGGGTTTCAACCACCGTCCAGCAGTCGCTCGATCAGTACATTGTATCCGCCGACAGGAATACCCTGATAAAGGTCATTGAAATAGTTGTTGTCGAACACCAGGCGGACAGGCAGACGTTTGATGATGAATGCCGGAAGTTCCGTACATTTTCGTCCCCATTGTTTTTCGGTGTATCCCTTGATCAGTGTCTCGTAGATATCTTTTCCAATGAGAAGCTGGGCCTGTTCTTCCAGATTGCGCGGCTCGGAGATACCTTGTGCTTTCATGCGGGCAATGGCTTCAGCCTTCTGTTCGTTCAGCTTGGCAACTGCTTCTGCCGGGGTTGTTACTCCCCACATCTGGTAGAATGTATTCATGTTGAACGGAAGGTTATAAAGTTTTCCCTTATAATTGGCCACGGGAGAGTTGGTGTATCGGTTGAACTCCACAATGGAATTGACGAAATCCCACACTTCCTTGTTGGAGGTATGGAAGATGTGTGCTCCGTACTTATGTACATTGATGCCTTCAATCTTTTCGCAATAGATGTTTCCTCCTAAATGCGGACGGCGGTCAATGACCAGACATTTCTTTCCCTGTTGTCTGGCTTTGTAGGCAAAGACTGCTCCGAACAGTCCTGCGCCTACGATCAGATAATCGTAATGTTTCATATCGGTTTGTTGTGATCCTATACGTTTGGAGTTTTCAATGAAGTAAAACTAACACTTATTTTTCAGAGAAACAAATATCCATTCTTTTTAATTGACTATCTTTGCATACCTTATTTAAATATAAGTATCAGTATGAACAGGAAAATTCTTAAACCCATTAAAATTTCAGCGATTGCGGTGGGGGCGCTGATCGCTGTGTTTCTGGCGGTAGTTACCATTGCGTTAACTTCGTATTTACCCCTTCGAGGCTGACTCCTGTAGTTTTGCGGGTGGCCAATCAGTCCATGAATGCCAGGCTGGATATGGAAAGTGTGGAACTGACTTTCTTCTCTACTTTCCCGCGTTTCGGCCTGAAACTTACGGACGGATCATTGGTTTCGAAAGCCATTCGGGATACGTTGTGGGAGCGTACGGACTCTCTGGTATCGTTCAAGAAGTGTGTGGTTGTCATTAACCCGATAGACTATCTGAAAGATAAGAAGATCAGTTTGTATTATCTGGGCCTGGAAGATGCATCGGTATATGCTTTTAAAAATAAGGAAGGTGTTGCCAACTGGGACATTGTAGCCGCAGATACGACAGCCGTAGAAGATACGGCCGGGCAGGAACGTCCGGATATCAGTGAGATTAATATCAACCGGGTTGCGTTCAAGCGGGCAAATGTGGTGTTTGATGATCGGGACACCCGGCTGTATGCACGTGTAACGGATGCTGACCTGAACCTGAAAGCTTCGCTTCGGAAAGGACATTCTGATCTGGCTCTGGACTTTAAGAACCGGAATATAATATTCTGGCAGGATGGCCGGTTGCTCTTGCGGCGTATGGCAACGGAACTGAAAACCAACCTTGATCTGAACAGGCAGACCCGTACGCTGACTTTGAAGGATACGCGGCTTTCTGTTAACGGAGTGGCGCTGGATGTGGACGGAACGATTCGCCGGGATACGGTCAATCATGCGGCAGCAGTAGATTTGACCTATGGATTGCATGCTCCGTCGTTGGAGACTGTTCTTCGGATGATTCCGAGAAGTATTATGAAAGATACCAAGGTTGCTGCAAAAGGTGAGGTGAAGGTTGCCGGCACATTAAAGTTTGTACGGAAAACAACAGATGCCCGAAATAACCTTGAAAGTACAGGTAAACGATGCTTCGGCCAAATATGAAGGACTGCCATATGGTATCGACCTGCTTTCGGCAGATTTTGCTGGCTTTATTGACCTGATGAAAAAGAAACCATCCTATGCAGATCTCAAGATTTTCCGTTTTCAGGGAGCGCATACCGATATTCTGGCTGATGCAAAAATAGAGGATTTGCTGGGAGATCCTGATATTACTTTCAATACGAAGTCTTCGATAGACCTGACTTCCCTGTCGCAGGCATTTCCTTTACAGCCGGGAGTAACGTTAGGCGGAAAGGTGGATGCGGATCTGAATCTGCAGTGCCGGTTATCTGCCCTTCAGAAGCAGGATCTGGGCCGTCTGAAACTGAAAGGAAAGCTGGATATGAAGCAGATGGTGCTGAAAGATACGACGCATAACTTCTCGTTTACCGGAGATGCATCTCTGGCTTTCATCGGTAACGAGGTGCTGGGGGCGAAGATGGAGATCAATAAGATTGCTCTGACTTCCAACCAGATTAACTCGAAAATCGATAAACTGACTGCACGTATCAAGTCAACCAATCCGCAGGATACAACCCGCATTGTCGACATGGAGTGCAAACTGGAGCTGGAACAGCTGAAAGGAGAGATGACAGATTCTTTGGGAGTTTTCTGCCGCAAGACGAATGCTACCATACGCATTCAGCCGGGTAAAGTGAATCCGGCCATGCCGAAAGTGGCATTGAGCATGAAGCTGATACACTTTTCTGCCGGATGGGAGCCATGCGGATGGGGATGGATAAAGGAGGATTTGCCATTACGGCTGAAAAGTCCGTGATTCGGTGTGGGATCCCAAAGGTATTATCGGTTTTAACCGCCTGCGTGTGAAGACCCCCGAATTTGCATTGCCGATCATTTTCCGAAAGACTCAGGTCACAGTGGGCAACCGTTCGATCAGGCTGAAGAATGCAACCATGCGAATCGGCCGTTCCAACCTGACAGCTTCGGGAGCCGTCTATAACCTCTATGAGGCCATGAAGAAGCATACCTTATTGCGGGCTAATCTGTCGATTAACTCACGAAATCTGGATTGCAACCAGCTGATCAACTCACTGAATTTCCCGGAAGACTCACTGGCAGTAGAGACGGATACGACAGATACGGCGCCTTTGGAACTGTTTGTCATTCCGAAGAATATAGACTTCGAACTGCAGACTAACTTGAAACGGGTGAAATATGGAAAAATGGTGTTTGAAAATGTACACGGAGCCGTTGATGTCCGTAATCAGGCTGTACACCTCAAGAAGCTGACTATGCGGGGACTGGATGCAGACATTGACGCGACGCTGGTTTACCGGGCACGCCGGAAGTCAAGAGGATATGCCGGTTTTGACTTTAAGCTTCATAAGATCAATATTGGCAAGCTGGTGGATTTTATTCCGTCACTGGACACGATTGTGCCCATGCTTCGTTCTTTCCAGGGAATGGTTAATTTTGAAGCTGCAGCTGAAACTGCCCTGGATTCCAACCTGAATGTCCGTATACCGACTTTGCGCTCGGCTGTTCATATCAAGGGTGACAGTCTGGTACTGATGGATGGTGAAACGTTTGCGGAAATCTCGAAGATGCTTCGCTTCAAGAACAAGGAACGCAATGTGTTCGACAGTATTTCAGTGAACTTGACCGTGGATGATGGAAAGGTAACGGTCTATCCTTCTTGCTGCAGATTGACCGTTATCAGGCTGCGGTAGGCGGTACGCAGGGACTGGATATGAATTTTGATTATCATATCTCTATTCTGAAATGGCCGATCCCCTTGCTCAAGATCGGTGTTAACGTGACTGGTAATGCCGCTGACCTTGACCATGTCAAGATCAAGCTGGGCAAGGCGAAGTATAAAGATGCTGTAACTCCAGTGGAGATCCGCAGAATCGACAGTACCGAATCAATATGGGTGAGCGGATCGTCAATGATTTTCAGAAAGTAATGATCCGAGGTAATCGGAAGATGCCGGCACTGGCAGAATAAAAAATAAACCGGACAATAATGTCCGGTTTATTTTTTCAGATAATCTGTTTATTTCTTACTATACT
>ENA-OQHA01000608-OQHA01000608.1-human-gut-metagenome-genome-assembly--contig:-NODE-608-length-17201-cov-2.632131_pt1 | contig 17201 bp, 22 predicted proteins | sample MGYA00242558_ERZ504707 | MGnify/ENA primary metagenome ERZ504707 (study PRJEB26092, sample SAMD00036197) | human gut metagenome | host: Homo sapiens | study: EMG produced TPA metagenomics assembly of...
TTTTAATTGTTGAAAACATTCCGTTTCGTGACGTGGTTACGTGGCGGGGATAAAGCAAAGCCGAGAGCCGAAATGCGCATTCGTATTCGTAGCTGCGTTAGTCGAAGCCGCGTACGAAAGCCCGGCATTCGCGCCGTAATGCGCATGACCGCCGAACAAGACACCCCTTTGTGCTACGCCGCTGGCTGGTATGTTGGTATAGAAGTAGTCGGCAAAGTAGGTAGTAGAACCTGCGCCCACTTCCGTAGCATATTTCCCCGTATTCGCCTATCATCATGCGCTTAACATAACCTTCTTTACGTGGAAGTTCGCCGCGTTTTACGTAATTGTCATAGTTGGTATCTTGGAAGTTCGCCGGGTTATCGCAAGTATAGAAGGAACTTACGCCGCCGTCCGCGTCTGATTCAATGGCGCATTTGCATCCGTCCGTCCAACTCCAAACATGCCCGAACGGGTTTTCTATTCCCCGGTATGAAGGTACTTTTACTTTGGTAACTACGCCCGTGTCGTATTCGTCCGGCATGGTGTATTCTACCACACCCGAAGCGTTACCCAATGAATTGGTAGTACCGCAGGCACAAACGGATAGTAGCCATTGAAGGTGTTCCACTTTGTACTGTTAAGCGTCGTAACGCCTGCGCTTAACCCGCCTTGCTTGTACCCTTCGCTTGTAGGTTGTGCGTTAAAATCAAGCTGGCAGTTAAGGTTAGCGTACTCAATCACGTAAAGCCAATAGGTCGCGTTTTGTGCCGCGTATAAATCGCAGTTCCAGCCCGCGCCGTTTAATCCTGCTGCACCTCTGTTACGTGCGTATTTTCGGAAGTTGGTAAGGCTCGTTTGTGTAGCTGGACGACCTAATAGGGTTCTATAAGTTCCGTCCCATGCCGTATTATTGTTTCCACCACGGAAAGCAGCCGTAGTATTTACCACGCTGGCAAGTTTGGGCGTAGCTGATAAAGTCCGGTCTATCGTGGCTTCGTATGCGCTCCGGTACATCTTCGGCACTTCGATAAAGCCCGGTAGTTGGTATTGTGATATAAGGCAGGTAAATGTAGTACCGTCAAACTCAAACTTACGGTAGTGTTTCGGAATTTCAACCATTACCATACCCTTTGCCCCGGTAAGGTCTGCCACTGCCCCGGTATCTGTTTTCGTACTATTAGTAGCATGTAGGTAGGTTACAACCTGCCCGGCATCGTTAAGCAAACAACGGCGCATAAGTGACTGAACCGGGAGCGAAACATGTAGTTCCGGTCTTCCTACCCGTTCCAGCTTTGTATCTGCTACATTTACGTTAATCTTAACGCCATAATAGTAATCATAAGGAAACGCGGGCTTTGTGTTGCCCGCTGCAATAATTAAACCCATAATTATAATTTTTAATAGCCCCAAATCAGGGCGGTTGCTGAACTCGTTTCTTTTATCTCTCTGATAATTTCGGGGTTCCATCCCGTTTCAAAGCGCGTGCTTATAAATTCGCCTTCGGGCATTCCCCAAAGGTTTACTTCCAATACTACCGCCGCTTCGCCATCGTTTTTTAAGCAAAAAGGCGTGTCTTTTCGGAAGTTGCCACCGGAAAAATCCACGTTCCCGCTACTGAAATTTGCGCGCTCACTAAATCGCCGTTTCTATTTTCCATACGCTTAACTTTAAGTCGTTACAAAAATACTTTCTTATCGTATTAGTTTAATACGTCGTGAAATACTCGTGAAGTGTTTGTTTCGCCGAAGCCGTGAAATTCGGCGTTACAACACTTCTATTTAAGACCTTGCGCCGTTATGCAGGGCTTATTCTCTTATGTTCAACAAATAGGCGTAATATCCGCTGCTTCCGTCCCAAACCAACAAAAATTCGCGTATATCTCCCTTTGCCATATTCCATTTTCCCGTATCGTTTCCCGCGTCATTGTTCATACGATACGGGTAGTAATTACTATCCATAGCGTTTCCGCCGGAACTGTTCTTTACGAATGTGTTACGCCCGCAAACGTATCCGGTTTGCGTGCTCGTTCTATCGCAAATAATAGTAATCCTTACGGCAAAGGCTGTATTGTTACTAATGCCCAATACCGTACAGATGGAGTCGCGGCGTGGTAAACCTATGCCGCTATTACTGTAAATAAAACGTGGCATTAACTTGAATAGAGTAGGTTGGTAGCATCGCCCGGTGTAAGGCATGTATTTACAGAAGGCGTAAGTTTGGATATACCATAATCTGCTATGTAGCTGTCGCAGACTATCGCGCCTTTGCTCACTATACCCAAATTAACCAACGCACCGGACGCTTCTATAAGCAACCCGTAGTTAGTTCCGTAGCTGTTTGGTGTCTTGTTGGTAAAACGTCCAACGCCAACCAACCCGGTAGAAGATGGTAATACATTCGTCCCAATGGAAGCCCAGCGGTAAGAGTCCGAAAACTTTATAAAACTGCTAAGCAATGCTAAACCACTTCCGCTTGTGTCGCCGGATGAAGCCGCTACGCCTATTCGTCCGCTTGCTATCGCAAAACCGCCAATACTTCCGGCGTTTGCTTGATTGTTCCCGTTATAGTTCCTTTAGTTGCTACAAAGCTACCGTCTTGCAGTACGCGGAAGGGTGCGGTAGCCCGGTTTCCTTTGCTTGCACCAGCCCAAACCTTACGCTTGTGTCGGCTGTACCTTCGCCCGTTACCCCGGCTTTTATACTCGCATCATTACCTGCAAGCTGAACAGTTCCGGCTGTTACTATCCCGCCGTCTATTGTGGTTTGGGTGTTGTCGTAATAAACTGCTTCCACCCAATCGTTAGCGACGTAAGAGCCGGAAGTACGTTTGGTTATGCAACGTTTCAGTATTCCGTCGGTTTTACCGCCAGTCAGCCAAAGGTCGCCTATGTCGTACGGCGGTTTGGGCTGGGTTACGAATACCTGTCTTTTTCCGTCCGCTGTGTCCTGCGCCTTACTTGCCGCCGTGTACGCGTCTATTGCCTTTTGGTCTTCTATTGTAGTCCATGAATACGTAGAACCGGAAACGGTATAGCGTTTCAGTAGCTTTGTTGATGAACTGTACCACATATCGCCTACGTGCGCCTTCTTTAGTGCCGTAGTCGTCCAATTAGCAGCAGGGTCGGAAGATTGGAACCAGCTTTCTATCTTGCCGTCTATCTGTGCCGTAAGGTCGTTTACTGTCGGCGTGAAGTTGTTGTTTATAAAATTAGTCAGTCCGGTGTCATCCGTGTACTTGGAAGCCTTTACCCAATCGGCAGAATTGTAAGAGCCGGAAGCGCGGGCGGTCTTGCATCGCATGATGTCGCCCGTACTGCCTTGTACCCATAAATCGCCCACGTCGTAAGGCGTTGTAGGTTGTGCCACGAAAATACGCCGTTTTGTCCCGGCAAGTTTCAGCGCGTCGTTAGCAAGTGCCAACGCTTGCGCTACTTCGCTGTCTTGTAGTTCCTGCCAACTGTAAGTAGAACCGTTTTTTACGAAACGGAAACTTTACCCGTTGAAGTGTTATAGAAAATGTCGCCCAAATGTTCATCTTTCAGCGTGGTAGTGTTCCAATTCTTCGCGGGTGCGTTTGCCAGTGTCGGGTCGTACGTTTCAAAAAACTGCTCTATCTGCGTCTAATTGCGCTTGTATCTCGTTCAGAATACCGGGCAGGGTATTGTTTATGTAGTTCTTTGTTTCGTTCGCTATCTGGTCGAGGTCTGAAACGTTCTTTGTCGTTCCGTCGCTGCTTACAAAGTGAATAACGCCTCCTATTTCGTCGTTGTCGAGGTCGAAGTAGCATTTACCGCCGCCGCTGCTCTCTATCCTTCCGGTACGGATGAAACGCCCGTTTATGGTACTGCTTCCGTAGGTCAGCGAAACAAGCCTGCCTGGATTCTTCCCGTTCGTGTCCGTAACAACCGAATTAAGAACCCCTACAAGGAAATTGTAATAGCCCGCTTCCGCTTCTACCGTCTTAGCCGTAGCGGATAGTACGATAGTGCCGCTATCTCCGTTTTTGGGACATTTCGCGTATATGTAATACGCCGTAGCTGGTGTTAGGTTGGTAAACGTTGCAGAAGAAAGCCCCCACAACTTCAAAGCGTCCGGGTCTATCGCGTAATGAACCAACGTACCGGAAGAAACATAAAGGCTGTTAGGGTTGCCGCCGTAGTTCGGCTGGAATGTGATGTTTTGCAGCGTGAATTGTGTGCTTTTAGCCCCGACACTTAACATCTGCGTTTCAATGGAAAGCGGCTTTATTTTCTCGCTGTAATAATCGCCTTCGGGGTCGAAAACCATGTTTAGAAGCTCCTGCGTAGCCAGCCAACGGCGGCGCGCCTTGCGGGGTCTGCCAGCTTGTTTATGGTAATAACCTCGTTCAAGTCCTCTATTTCGTTTAGACGCGTACGGTAGTGGTCTTCGTTACGGTATCGCTCAAGTTATGTCGTAACTGTGCCGTTTAAGTAAGTCGCGCTCTATGCGGGTAATCCTTACCGCTTTGTTTACGCCTATCTGTTCGTCTTCTATCGGTATGAAATCGCCCACGTGCAGGATTTCGGTTTCCACTTCTTTACCCCAAAGTGAAATAAAGAAGCCTTCGGTTAGTGCAAGTTTGTAGCTTACTTGCGGCTGGGTCATGGTTTCAAAGTCCTTTGTCCCGCTTCCTTCAAATCTCCTTCGGCTTCCGTTATGTATTCCTGCGGTAACTGAATGTCTAAAATGCTGTATTTGTCGCCTACGCTTATTTGAAATGCGCCGGAAGTTTCGGAAGGGAATACCCTACCGTTTTCGTCTTGGAATTTGTTAATTACAAACTTATGCGTTCCATGCTCGTAGCTGTGCAGGTCAAATTCGTAGCCTGCAAGCTGCCCGCTTTCAAACTTAATCTTCGCGTTTTGTTCCTTCTATCAAATACTTCGTCGTTTTTCCCGTCCGCTTCTTTCGCGTTAAGGTCAAACATCGTATTGTCAATGAAGGTAATCTTATCCGTACCCAATGCCGTAACCGTGCCGATACGTCCCGGTTTGATGTTGGTATAGTTCTTCTCGTTTTCCTTTACCCCGTAGGCTGCTATTGATTCCGCATCTTCCAAATAGGAAGTAAGGCGCGTAGTTCCGGGAAGACATAGCTTCGTATGCCCGTAGTCCTTGCCTAAATTCTCCGTTCCGCCGTAAATGAAAAGGCGGTTTGTTATTCCGGCATTGTTCACGTTGGCGCGGCTAAGTTGGTACAGACCACGCCCGCGTCCGTACTTCAACGTGAAAGTATGCGTTATTCCCGCTTTAGCTTTTATATTTAACGTGTTGGTCTTCCCGTCGCTGGTTATCTCAAATTCTACGCCGTAGTTGGTACAGTGTTCCTGCAATGCCGCCAGACAATTCTTTTCGGTGGCTGTAAAGTTTGTGTACTTCGTATCTTTGGGATAGCTCCCCAGCTTCCAAAGTCCCGGATATACGCGGCTTATGTTATACATCAATACGTCCAAATGCCCGCCCAAATCCGAGTAGAACGTATCGCCGTAGCAATCTTCGGGCAAATGATACTGAACGTCTATAAGGTCGTATTGCGCCCCTTCTAAGGTCAGTTCGTAGGTATAGTTCCTTTCGCCGTTCTTGGTTATTTGCGGGAGCTGGTTAAGTTTGTACTTCTTACCGTATATCAGCGTGGTATCGCCTATCATCAAATCCAAAGGCGTAGCGGTGGTTATGGTAACGCTTACCACGTCCTCGGAAAGCAAGGCGATTTTTTGTGTCGCCTTGCTTACTGCGCTTATATTCTTCTTACTGAATAACGGTGTTCTGCTTCCGTCGGCATGATTGATAATTATTTGCGTCATAGTGGAAAATTAAAGTTTCTGCCATACTACAATACCGTTAGTTTCAAAGTCTGTTATGTCTTCAATTACCCCGGCTACAATAATGTAATAAATTCCGTTATCCGTATAGGTGTGGCTAATAGCGTTCTTTCCGGTACAATCCCCGTAAACGTCGGTATCTACCGTACCGTCACCCCAATAAATATTAATCATTTTATCGGATTTGAACGCCACGCTTACCTTAGCCGAACCGCTGTTTAACCGCTGGTGTCTTACGACGCGCTTAACCGGGTCGGGTTCTTTCAGCTTCAGGGAGAAAGTACCTATCATTTTATCATCGTGCCAACGTTTGGAGGGGGCTACCCCGTCTTCGCAATAAACCTCGTAAACAAGTGGTTTAGTTGGGTGTATGGAAATCATAAGCCGCTGCGTGCCGTCCTGCCGGAAACGGTCGTACAAGGTATTAACCCGTTCAACGAAATCCATCTTACCGGAAGCCTTTAGCCAACAATTAAGCGTTATTTCGCGTTCTTGGTATCGCTTTTCGCTAAGGTCTATAACTTTCCCGTGATAGTCCGCCCAATCAACGGAAGCCGGGGTTTTCAGTTTGGGAAGGTCAAGAACGCCCGTAGAACTTTCTACGCGTATTCCGAAATCGCGGAAGTTTTTACCGTCCAAATAATATTCAAGCTGCGCAACGGAGTTAAGTTCTTCGCCTATTTCCGCGTCGCTCAACACGACGTTGTACACTTTCACGCTGTCTAAATCGGCGTAACCGTAACCAATGCCGTAAATATCTTGTATTAACGCTATCCCGGTAAGCGTGGAAGGCAATACGATCGTTTCTATTAACTGTGTGTCTAAATATACCAAAACTCGGTTGCCGGACTTCTTTATAGCGAAGAAGCCCCAGCTATCCGGTTCTACGTCTATCCAAAAGGCGCGGTAGTCCTCCACTTGGTCGGTGTTACAGAACAATCCTATTCTTTTGCCCGTGTAGCCGTCCGGGTATTTATTGGCTTTTACCCATGCCAATATGGTAAAACTGCCGGATAAGGCACAACGTTATAGTTTACGTCTGCATATCCTTCGCCGTCAAAGTTTATGCAGTTTCCCTGCTTGCCTGCTACAAAACTGCAATCTACTACGGTCGCGTCGTGGCGGTTCTGTGCAAAGTCGTATGCAACGGTAGAACCGTTCGCTTCGTCGAAAGGTAAGTCTAAAATTAAATTCTGTTCTAATGCCATAGCTGCTAACGTTTATCAATTACTTTTATATTCGCGTTGCCGGAAGCCCGGTTAATGCACTCCCCGCCGTGTTGGAAGACAGTAACCTTTGCCGCCCCGCTTGCTGTTATCTCCACCTTTGCCCGGTCGGTTATGTCAATGCAGACAAAGGCGTTATCTTCAACCTCTACAACCAACTTAGTATCATCTCGCGCCCATACTTGCGCCGACGCCAGAAACCCCGAAAGCGGGCTTTGCCTTTCGATGTTCCGAAAGCTACGATACGGCGCATTTCTGTAACGCTGAAAGGTTCGTCAATGAACACGCCGTAATGTTCATGCAAGCCTTTGAACTCCGCACGCAGTTCCGCACTGGGAAAATCGTTGTCAAAAACGAAATCAAGCCCTTTCACAAAAAGTGTAAGAAGCCTTTCTTTTGATGTCGCCCGAAGAATGAAGCTGTACCATTCCGAGCAAATGCCCTTAGCCTGCGCTTCGGCGGCTAAAGCCCTTTTCAATTCTTCAAAACTCATATTCCGTCGTTAATCGGTTATGCCCTGCGAACGTAAATCATCCGTAGGGGTATTGGTAATCTTGTTTATTATGGTAAGCAGCCGCCCGCTTATCACGCCTAACGTGGTGTCCATGTTCGCAAGGTGTGTAAGCTGCTGCCGTAAAAGTTGGAGCGATGTTACTTGGTTTACTCGTACCGCGTTTGTTTGTCCTGCCAAAAGGTCTATACTTCTTGCTTGCGCCTTTTATCGCGCCGCTTAACGTACTGGGGTCGTCTTCGTCCAACTGTTCAAATAGGTCTTTGTACATATCCATAGCGGCGGCAAAGTTCGCCCCGGCTGCTTGTATGGCTTGTTTGAAACGCGCCTGCTCCGTTTCCGTCAATCCGTTAAAAGAGCCGTTCCCTTCTTCATCAAACCCCATATCCTTTTGAAGCTGCTTTATAGCCTTCTGTAAGGGTTGTTCCAAGAACTGCAATTTTAGGGCGTTTACGACGGCGTTTTTTATCACGTCGTTTGCTACTTCCCCGAATGCCTTAGCCGCGTTTTCCCCACCTTCAAAGGCTTCTACCAGTGCATTAGCCAATTCGTCCGCCAATTCCGTAGCCGAAGTTTGCGTAATGCTTTCGGTAATCTCTTTTATGAGGTCTTCTATCTGCCTTCCGGCTTCGGCGTATTGTTCCCTAAATTCGTCCACTCTGCCCAATCGGTTTTCTTCTTGCTGATTTCATCGTTTATCATGCCTTGTATCTCGTTCTGCTGGGCACGCAGATTCTGTATCATGGCATTTTGGTTCTGATAAACGGTTTCGCCCAAAGCACTATCTACGGCGTGTTCCAATGCGTTATAGGCATAGCTAACTTTGTTACGGCTTCTTGATGTTTCTTTATGGACTTCTCGGCTTTCCGGTCGCGGGTGTTGAACAGGTCGAAGGCGGAAGAAAGGAAGCCTACCGCCCCGGACACCATTTGTACCGGGTTCATGCTTGCGTAACCTGCGGCGAACTGTCCCGCGCCTTCAAGCATTCCGCCTATGTCACCTAAAATAGCGTCCGTTTCTTCGTCCATTGAAACGCCCATTTTCTTTATTCCGCTTACAACGCTGTCAAATGCCCCGGAAACAAGGTCTATGCTGCTTCCTATGCTTTTAAAGGATTCTTTAAAAGCCGCTGAAACGCTTTTCGTCGTGCCTTCTTCTTTTGACAATGCGGCGTTAAGTACGGCTAACTGTTCTTCGCCTTCTACGGTCAGCTTTATTGTGGCTTTCTGTTTGTTGAGTTCGGCTATCTTCCGGCGTAGGTAATCAACATAGGAAGAACCTTCGCTAAGAAGTTCTGCGAACGCTTCTTTTGCCGCGCCAGCTAATATTTCGTCACCGCTATTTATGGTGTCTGTATAGGCTTGGTACTGCTTTTTTCTTTCTTCCAAACTCTTAACAAACGGGTCGTCGCTTTCTAATAGTTTGTCGGCTTTCATGGCGGCGCGCAGTTCCGCTAAGCTGTCCTTCAAGGCGAGGAAGGGGTTACGCTCGTGTAGTTCGTCCTTCGCCTTCTCCAACTGGTCGTTAATGGCTTTCAGGTCTGCCGGGTTGAACTGTGCGGAAAGCGATACCTTCTTGCTGTTTATGTCGGTAATCAGCTTGTTTATCGTGTTGGTCGTAAGCGTGCTTAGGTCGCTGAAAAGCTGGTTCCAGCTTTCGGAAGCCATAAGGCGGGAAGCTGCAAGTTTGCTTAACTCGGCTTGTTCTTTCGCGTTTATTTGCGCTATCATCGCTATATTTCCCTGCTTTTCGGCTTCAACACGTTGCGCCGCGTATGTCTTCATTATCTCGGTTTGTTGCTGCTGGTACGTCTTGTATTGCTGCAAAAGCTGGTCGTATTGCTCGTTTCCGGTCAGCTTTGAATACTCCGCCCGTTTCTTTTCCAATGCGGCTAAAGCGGCTTCGGCTACTTGTTTGTCCTTGCTGGTAGTGGCTTTGGCTAACTTATCCGTAATCGCTTGTTTCTTCCATGCGTAGCTTTCTTCAAAATCCAGCTTATCGGACAAATACCCGGCGTATTCCCTTAGCAACTGTTTGGTTTCTTCCTTAGCTTGTTTTACGGTGTCTTTTTTGGCGTCATCTATAATATCCTTCTTGGCGTTATCCACGTCGGAATTATCGCCGCTAAGTTCCTTCCTTCGTTGTTCCAGCAGGTCTAAACGTGCGCCTATTGTTTGACATGCCGCTAATTCTTCTTGCAGCTTTTTGTCAAAGTCCGAAATAACCGCTTCCTTCGTGGTCTTGGCTATTTCGTTGTTAAGCGTGCTAAGGTTCTTTAGGTCGGTTGTTGTTTTGGTTGCTTTCGCCTGAATATCCGCGCGTTTCTTTTCCAGATAATCGAGGTAGCTTGTACCTTCCTTCAACAATGTGGCGAACTCGGTATTTGCTGCCTTTCTCAACGTTTCGTCTTTGCTTGTGACCCATTTCAAATAATCCGCATACTTTTCTTTTCGCTTTGTCAGCATATCTAAATATGGGTCACTTTGCTTACTGCCGTTACCGGAAGAAAGGCTTATCCGGTTTACTTCCTTCTGCTGTGCTTCTATCTGTTTTTTCAAGCTGGCGCGTTCTTTGTCAGAACCTGCCTTCTTGTATAGTTCCTGCAACCGCGCCAACTCCTTTTCGGCTGCTTCCACGCTTCCGGCTATAATTTGCCCGGCTTGGTTGCCTATCTGCGCTAATATCTGCTTTTCCTGCTGGGTAAAGTTTACTTGCAGGTTGATAAGTTTGTTATATTCGGCTTCGGCTTTTTCTAAGGTTTCTTCGGCTTCTTTCCATGTGTCGCTTTTCTCCAATACCGTACCTTTCCGTTTTACCCCGTACCCGTCCGTATATGTGCCTTTTTTAGAAACGTATGCTTTAGGGGTTGCATCCAGCTTGTTTTGCGCTTCTATTACAGCCTTATACTTTTCTATCGCAAGTTCGCTTGTAGCGGCGGCTTTAGCCCGCAACATCATCGCTTCAACAAATTTGGAACTGTTACTAACTAATAATTCTTCGGCTTCCTTCGCGTCACGGACTGAAAAGCCTAATTCTTTGAATTTGTCGGCATTGTTCTGTACCCATTTTTCGCGTTCTTTCAGTGATCCGCTAAGGCTAATCCATTCCGTTTGCAATGCCCGGTAAGCCGCTACGGGTTTCCCGGCTGCTTCCGATACCTTCTTGTTAAATTCTTCTTGCGCTTTCTTGCTTCCGCCTGCTTGCTTTGAAGTTTGGAAAGTGCCGCTATAATTACGGTAATAGCGACGGAAAGCCCCAAAGTTAGCGTAGCCATCAACGCTTTTGCAGCAATGGTTGAACCTCCTAAAGCTATGGTTAGCTTGTTGGTTGCCGCCGCTAACAGTTCCTTTGCTTTCGCTACGGTCGTAAGCATAAAGGCACTATCCTTGTTTATAGTGTTCGCTACTTGCTGCAAACCTATCGTAATGCTCATAAGGCTTTGAACCTTTAGCATTACTTTCTGCAAATTTTCGTTTTCTCCGGCGAACAACACTACCGCGCCTTGTGCCGCACTGAACGCGCCTACTACGCCGCTAAGCCCGGAAATCATACCCTGCAATCCCCGGTTGTCATGGGAGAATATACGCGCTTGTGTCGTAGCGTCGCCTATTGCGTCGGTAAGCCGTCCGGCTTCCTGCTGCAACTTCTTGAAGGCTTCCGTTCCACGCTGTCCGTTGGCTTCCAAAAGCGCAAGTTCTTCGCGAACGTTGCGTAGCTGGGTTCTTAATGAAATCTGCGTGCTCACGTTTTTCTCGGCTGTTTCCTTCTGCTTCTTCAAAGCCTTTTCTTCTTGTAGAAGCTGGTCGGCGGAAGCCTGCGCTTCGTTAATCAGTTTTTCGCGCAGAGTTATTTCCGATTGTATGTTTTTTGCGGCTTCTATGTAACGTCGGTAGTCCGCATCTCGCGCTTCGCTGAAAGCCTTTGCAGCTTCCGAACTTAGTCGTTTGTATTCTTCCTGCAACTTGGCTAATGAAGCCTTGTTCGTATCTACAATCCGGTCAATGTCTGCAAAGCCTTTTTCAATAGCGGCGGCTGCGTTCTCAAAGGCTCTATCTATGCCCTTTCCGCCGGAAACTGCCGCCGTGCTAAAATTCTGTATCGCCTTCTTGCTTTCGTTAAGTACCGATAACAACTTATCGTTGCTTCCCGAAATCTCAAAGGACAAACCGCCACCTTGTATGTTCATTATCGGTTAAGTTTATTTATTAAGTCCAATACTTCGCCCGCGTTTTCTTCGGTAAGCACTACTTCCGTCGTTCCCGGTTTCGTGTCTTCTTCCTCTGCTCCCGGTGCATCTACTATCATTCTCTGAACCGTTCCCCACGAAATCCCGTGTAGAAGGTAATCCAACGTCCAGCCGAAGTGCGCGCAAACCGACCCCCGGCGACCGTGTGGGCTTTTTAACCCGGTTGCTCTATAAGTTGTGTCGGGTCGCTTGTGCGCGTTGCGCTCATCAATCTTATAGAGTTTATAAAATCCCCTAAATTGCTTACGTTGGTAATCAATATCGCGAGCGTAAGAAGTTGGGAAGGCGTTACGGTATGAAGGAAAAGGGAAGTAAGCCGGGCTAAGCGGGTTTCATTGGGCTTGCGTACCAAATAGCCACCTTTGTCCGTTACGTCGTAATAGTCTTCGCCCAATACAGCAACCGCTACTACCTGCGCAAGTTTCCGGGCTTCCTGCGCTGCCATTTTCTTTGCGGTCTTGAAATAGTCTTCGTCGCTCAATTTGGTTTCGTCTATCGACATTTGCAGCCAAAGCGCGCTAAGTCGGTCAAGCGTTGCCAGCGTAGGCTCTTGAATCCGGAATACTTCTTTTCGGTAATCTTTTCGCGTTTACGGAAGAAGCCCAATAAGCCGGGCTTCCGGCGGGTATAGGTTACTTCAACGTCAAACGTTATACCTTCGCCTATCATCTGCCTTAATTCGCTTTGTTCGCGTTCTAAGGCTTCTAACTTATCGTTGTAATCCATTGTCTGAATAAATAAAAGAAGCCCCGAAAACAAAGTAAACGGGGCTTCCGGTTAATGAAAATGATGTTATCAATCCGGTATTAAGAAGAAACGGAAGCCGTAGAAGCTGAAACTTTGCCTACCGCCATTTTCTTCAATCCCGAAGTTGTGGGTTTCATCACAGTTCCCGTAACCTCGATAAGAAGCAAGCCCTTTTTACTGAACTCGCCATTAATTTTGGCTACAAGTTTCATGCGTGGAACTTGGAATTTCAAACCTTTCTTCGGAAGGATGATAATAGATTCCTCTACGGTATTTACTGCATCGGGATAACTCCAAATGTCGGAAGCTATTTCGCCCCCGAAAAGCCGTTTTAGTACGGGGAGGTCGGGTTCATGATTGAGAAGGTAAAGGTTATTTTGCCTTGCTTCTCTACGGTTTCTACCGGGTCGTCTTCTTCCTCTGCGTAGAACTCGGTTACTTCCGGGTCTTCCTGTGACATCTTGCAGGTATCTTCGTATGTAAGTCCGAATGCCGTATAGCCAGTTTCGGTAAAGTTTAAAGCCGTAGGTTCTCCCACCTTACCTAAAATTTTGGAAAGACCCAATGTTACTAATGTTGCCATACTGATAAAAATTTAATGAATATTCCAACTTATTCTAATGTTCCGATAATGCTGGTTTACTTCAAGCTCTTTTATTACGATGTCGCTCTCTATCCAATATTCGAGGTCTGCAATGTTCTGCGCGTCCAAATAAGCTACAAGCGCGTTGCCTATGGTTCGCAGGCGTTCCCGGTCGGCTTTGCGCTGCTCTTTGTCCTTAATCCGCAGCTTCAAATCCTTCGCGTAAATATTCACGTTGGAAGTGCCCGTTTGCGGTTTGTCGTGCGTTACCGTAATGGTATTTATCACGATGTCCTCGGCTTCGCTGTCGTCCGGTCTTTCGCCTTGTGTGAAACGCCGCCGTTTATAACAACTTTGCCGGAAGTGACCGCTTCCGAAACAATCTTAAAAAGAATGTCGTCTGTATCTATACTGCTGCAATATTTCATTTGAACGCGTCTTTAATGTTGGTAACTAAATCTGCAAGTTCCTTAGCTATGGCTTTTTCGGCTTGTTTCTCGGCGGAAGTAAGAACATCGCGCCCCTTGCTTCCACGTGAACGGCGTAGTTCATTCCGGCTACTACAACCAGCGTATAACCGTCGGTATAGTTTTCGCCGATCTGCTGGGCTAAACGTTGTCCTTCGTGTACTCCGACGTGACCGCCCTTTACCGCTTCAAAGGCTATATTAACGGGCTTGCCGTCTTTGAAGACTACGTAGCCAATCGAAGACCGTAAATTTCCGGTACGGTCTGTAAAACCGCGTTCCGGGGGTATGGTCTTCGCCATGCTTACGGCTTCTTCCCCTATACGGCAAAGGCTTTCTATTATCTGCCTTTCCACTTCAAGAAGGAAGGCTTTAAACATGCCGTCTATATCTCCCGTGAATTTCGCTTCTAAACCCATAACCTGCAATGCAAACGCCCTTTGTCGAATTTCAAGCAAACGCCGGAAATCCTAATTATTCCCGAAATCTTAGCTTCTTCCATTGTTTCTTGGTTAAGCAACCGTGAAGGCTCTAACGGCTCATCCGCTACCGCTATTTCCATGCCTTCGGGTATGCGTTGCACGCCTTTAGGTATCTGTATTAGCGAAGCGAACGTAACAAACTTCCCGTTCGCGGCTTGTATCTGCGTACCCTTCCCGTTGGTTTCCTCGCGGCAAATGCTGTGTAGCGTCCATTCCGCGCCGAAAGCCTGCCAACTACCGTTAGCGTCCTGCACGCTTCGCCGTTGCTTGTACGCTTGTATAGGTAATGCGGGTATTGTCTGCTTGCTACGTCCGTTACCATCTGTTACTTCTGTTTCTGACCTTCGGCGTAGTAACTGGGGGTATGCCCAATTCGCCGCAAGTCTGGTTATACCAAAACTTTATAGCTTCCCAGTTCCAACTTACGGAATATCCCCCTTCTCCGACGTTGGCAAGTGGTATGATAGTCCCAAATTCGGCGCAAAGCGCACGTTTGGCGGTTACTACATCTACCTCTTCTTCCGGGTCTTGGATTGTATTCTGCTGGTTGACTAAAATCAGTTCCACGTCCGCGCTTTCGATGTCGAAACGCGCCGTAGTCCGGGTAAACCATTCTTTGTATGTCATAAGCTAAGTTATTAACCGGAAAGACCGTTAAGCCTTTCCGGTGTCGGTTAGTGATTCCATGTGTTGCTGTCGGTAGCCATCAACCAAGAACGGGAAGAAGAAAGCCACGCTGGGAAAGCGTTTGCGATACCCATAGTAACCTCTTCCAAAGGTTCTTCGTTAGCGAACTTCTTTATAAGGGTGTGACCGTTCAAAGCCTTAATCGCTACTGAACCTTTTACGTTCATGTCTGCGGGCTTCTTCCAGTAGGTTTGTCCCAATACTTTGCTTTCCGTGAACAGTACCACGTTCTCGGTAAACGGGTTTCCGGTGTATCTGTCACCGTTGGGAAGTTCTACGGTAATATCTTGGTCAATCACAACAAGCTGCAAGCCCTTCAAGTAGGGAAGCGTTTTCATTGCGCTGTTTACTTGTTCAAGGCTTGGCGTTTGCTGGAGGTTCAAGCATTCACGGCGAAGGAAGCGCAGATTTTCTGTACTTCTGCGGTTTCCGCGAAAGTCGCAAACGTGTCAAGGGACATAAACGCGAATTTCAAAGATACGCCCTCTTTCTTCGCTGCCTTTACAACGTTCTTGAAATCCTTAGAGATAGGTTTTGCGGAAGCGGAAGTAGCCCAAGAAGCCGAGCCGGTTTGGAAGCCTAACTTTCTTTCGGCTGGGATTTGGTAATCTACATCGTATTCGCTGATTACTGAACCGTTGTTTTCGTTGGTAAGCGTAATCTTACCTAAAGAGATTTCCTGCAAAGCCATCCATTCCAAACGGGCGGCTACCGCCGTCCAGCAGAAATTAGTGTCTTCTGCCCATGCTTCAACCAACGCGCGAAGGTCGGGGTTCTGCGAAGTCATGGCTAACATTACTTCGTAGTCCGTAAGTTCGTCTTCGTTCTTGGTGCGCTTTACGGCAATCTTCGGGATGTCCCCTTGTAAACGTGCAATCGCATCGCGGGTCTTTTTGTCAATGGTCGCCCCGCGTGCCACCAAGTCGGCGGCTATTTTAAGCCCTACCTGCGCTTCCAAAGCCTTCCATGTCAAGGTATAGGTTTCCTTCAACGGGAAAAGCGTAGGATAGTAGTAGGCTTCAAATCGTAAGTATTAATCACGGCTTGCATGTCTTTCTCTACAAGACCGCGCATTAAAGTCTTAATCATAACTTAGAGCCCAATTAAATTAAACTGATACCGGGTAAAGCGGCTTTAATGTCGTCGCTTACTGCCGGGATAACACTCTCTTTGAACTGCCCGATAGTAACCGCTGTTACAAAGTGGTTGTTAAGGCTTCCACGTCGTAGCTGTCGCCCGTCATGGCTTTAGGCACGTACTTGAACGCGCTTGTAGTGTCCGCGCTTTCAGCGGCGGCAAGTACAAGGGCTGCGCCTGCTGTGGCGGCTTCTCCTAAAGTAGTGCCTACGTTGATGGTGTCGTAAAGCGTTTCCGACGTGTTGATAGATGTAATCTTGTAAGCCTTTGCGCCTACCTTCAACATGATAAAATCGCCTACTTTGAAATGATGTCCTTTTGCCACCTTGTAGGCTTTTGTAGTGGCGGTAGCGTCTTCGGTAAGCCTTGCGGTCTTTACGACGTGGTAAAGCCCGGCAGCGTCTTTGCCGCCTAATACCGTCCCTTCCTGCAAGATACCGCCCGCAACCAATTCGGAAGAGCAAACGGTAACGCCGTTAGGAATGTCCGCCAACGCGTGCGTACAAGCGTGTACTACACGTTTGTCCTGCTTTCTGTCTATCTTCAATCCCATTGTAAAGAATGAATTTACGGTTAAACTTCTTTGCCCGTTAAGGCTGTCTTACTCTCGGTCTGCGCTTTGATGTAGTCTGCTACGCCACTGCTTACGCCTTCTTTGTTCACGGCTCCAAAAATCGGCTTATCGTGTCCTTGCAGTCCTGCGTCTGCGCGTTCTTGCGCTAAGGCTGCGATGTCGCCTTTCGCTTCGGTCAAGTAGCTGTTGAAATCTTCGTCGCTCGCAAAGGTGTTAGCCCGGTCGAAGTTCTTTAACATCACGTCGCGGGTCTTCCCTCAATCTTCGCGTTGTCCAATTCCGCTACAAATAGTTCACGTCGCGAAGCAGCCGCCTTATTTGCGTTAATCTCGGTAATGCTACTTTGCACGCCCGAAAGTTTTTCATCAATAAGTTTGCTGATCGCGTCAAGCGTTATCGCTCCGCCTGCTGGTGGCGTGGGTGGTGTCGGCGGTGTTTGCTTTCCCTTTTCCACTAAATCGTACTTTTCTTTCAGTCCGTTTTCGTAGGTTTGGTTCGCTTTGCTTATTTCCGCGTCTGCACCTTACGCCAATCTGTTACGTACTGGCTAACTTTGTCGGCGGTAAGTTTATCTACAACTCCGTTAGCTTCTTCTATGGTAGCGACTTGTAAGCCGATAGCGGCTGCCAAATGCTGTAACCCATCTTTGCGCACGCCTTGGAACTTTGCCACAAGTAGTGCTAAGATTTGTTCTTGTAATTCGTTCATAAACTATTTTG
>ENA-OQHA01000609-OQHA01000609.1-human-gut-metagenome-genome-assembly--contig:-NODE-609-length-17191-cov-3.666842_pt1 | contig 17191 bp, 22 predicted proteins | sample MGYA00242558_ERZ504707 | MGnify/ENA primary metagenome ERZ504707 (study PRJEB26092, sample SAMD00036197) | human gut metagenome | host: Homo sapiens | study: EMG produced TPA metagenomics assembly of...
CACTGTCTTTTTTGTTTTACATGGCAGTTTCCCTTTAGCAGTAACTGCGGATAAGAGGACTTGAACAGCAACGACGACGACCGCAGCCAGCGGCTGAAACAGGGAGGAGTTGTTGGGGCCGCGTTCTGATTTTTCAAAGCCCTGCCAAGGGGCTGCAGAAAAATCAGCAAACGCAACCCGTAAGGCCCTGACCGCCAGATTCCGCCGCGGTTCCCAACCTGTAGGAATGTCTACCGGGAGGCTGCCGCTAAAATAGAAAATCCGAACCTTTTCTCGATAGGAGAAGTGTTCGGATTTTTTATATTCTTCGGAAAATTGAACGATTATCCAATCTTATGCGTAAGCCTTCCTCTCCCGGAATTCCTGTGGCGTCATATGATAAAGCTCAGTGAACTTCCGGTAGAAAAAACCAAGATTGTCATAGCCGACCTTTTGTGCGATTTCGTAGATGGGGAAATCTGTATTCGTCAGATAAAAGCAGGCCTGGCACATTTTTTGCAGGATGACCAGTTCTTTGAAGGTGCGCCCGGTTTCCCTTTTGATGAAAGCACTGAGATAATTGGGGTGGAAACCAAAATGGTCGGCGGTGCTCTGCAAGGTGACGGTTAGATAGTTTGCTTCCAGATAATCCAGAATATCCACGATCTTCCACTGGCTTTTGGCCTTTGGCGAAAAGCTCTGACTGCGGTACTGTCGAAGAATTTTGCAGAACAGCACGATCATATAGGCATCGATCATTTTGTCGCCGCAAATTTGCGGGTCATAGGATTCGCAGAGAATGCTTTGAATGACCGCATGGATCGGCGTCTCCTCCCGGTTGTGGAACAATAGATATTGGTCGTGAGCCGCCTCTGAAGAAAGGGCGTTGATCAAAAAACCGTTGATGATACCGTTGTTGCCCAGACGCTGCAAAAAGCCCTGTGTCAGATATTCCTTTTTCATCTCAATCGTAATGACGATATCGTTTTTGCCCAGAGGCTGGATGCTGTGGGGGACATGAGTATCCAGCATACAGATATCGCCTTGCGCCATCTGTATGCTCTGACCGTTGATTATCTGGGTGCAGTGTCCGGAATACACATACAAAAATTCAATCACCGAGTGGATATGCTCTGGAATGACGGTAAAACGGGATTCCTTATTGACACAAACCGAACGATTTTTCAAAAGGCTTCCGAAATTGACTGGTACATCTCCCGCCCGTTATAGACCACTTTGGGGATATTGCGATAGCGGGGCGAAAGCTGCGGTGGCTGTTCGCGGAGATGCCGCTGCTCCGATTCGGTGTACTGAAATAGAAATATTTCCAGCTGTTGATTGGTCATGGTATCACCTCAAAGCAAGCATATCATATTAAGTTTGGTAAGTTAAGTCCTTTTTTGTGGAAATTGAAAACTTTGTCGAAATCCGGTATGATAAGGATGCCGGCAAGAGAAAGAACGAATGCAGGCTGCACGCATTGGAACATCCAAGCGACAGCAGCCAGAATAAAACTGCGGTGCCCCGCACAAGGAGGACTTTTTCATGGGTACAACGTCAAAATCCGAATACACCCAGCTCTGCACGGAAATTCTGGAAGCTGTGGGCGGAAGCAAGAATGTAAAGAACGTATTTCACTGCATCACCCGGCTTCGCATCGTTCCGGTCAACCGCGATGCGGTAGATATGGAAAAATTGAGTAAAGTCAGCGGCATTCTGAAGGTCGTAGAATCCAGCGGCCAGATCCAGTGCGTCATCGGCACTACCGTGCCGGAAGTGTACGAAGAGTTTCTTGCAATGTCCGGTGTGGCTGCCGGCGGTTCTGTGGAGGCAGAGCCTGCCACGGATGATGTGCCGGAGAAAAAGCCCAACATCATCACCCGGGGTCTGAATACACTGGCATCCTGTGTGACGCCCGGTCTGTATGCCATTGTGGCAGGCGGTATGATCAAAGGCATCGTCTCTCTGCTCACTGCGATCGGTCTGGTATCGTCCAAGTCGGATATCATCACCGTGCTCAATGCTGTGGGCGATGCACCCTTCTACTTTATGCCGTTCATCATCGGCTACGCAGCAGCAAAGCGGTTCAAGGTCAAGGAGATCTTCGGCATCATGACTGCCGGTATCCTGATGTACTCCACCTTCCTCTCGCCGAAAGAAGGCATTATCGGTTATGCCTTTGGCCCTATCAATATCCCCGCCTATAACTACAAGTTCTATCTTCCCGGTTATTCTGTCGGTGTGGATCTTCTCCATCATTTTCCATCTCATCGACAAGCATATGCCCAAAAATCTACGCATCGTCTTTTCCGGTGCGCTGTCTTTCCTGATCTCTGCACCGCTGTTTCTGGGTTTTGCCGCTCCTCTGGGCAACTGGATCGCCAAGGGCATGACCAGTGGTTTTGCATGGCTGTTCACCCACGCTGGTCCGTTTGCAGGTGCGCTGTTCTGCGGCATCATTCCGCTTACCATTATCTTTGGCATCAAGGCTGGTCTGCTGTAGAGCTGCAGAATCTGGAAGTTCTGGGTCATGACTATATGCTGCCCAACTTCTTCTACTCCAATCTGGCTGTTTCCGGTGCTGTTCTGGCATGGGCACTCAAGCAGAAGCCAGTGAGCAGCGTTCTGCCGCTATTTCTACCGGCTTGGTCTGCATCCTTGGCATTACCGAGCCTGCCCTGTACGGTATTGCACTGCCGGAAAAGAAGCCTCTGTATGCTGCCATGCAGGCGGTGCCATTGCCGGTGCCAGCGCCATGCTGATGGGTGTTGTGACCTATGCGTTCTCCATGCCCGGCATCACCAGCATCGCCACCTATGTGGATGGCGGCAACAACTTCTTTAAGCTGCTGATCGTTATGGCAATCGCATGGATATCCGGCTTTGTGATCTCCTTTGTGATGAACAAGAAGGAACAGTAAGAAAGGAGCGTATCATGATGAAAACAGGTTTTCCGAAAGACTTTCTCTGGGGCGGTGCTATGGCATCCTCTCAGGCAGAAGGTGCGTTTTTGCAAGATGGCAAAGGGCTGGATACGCAGGATCTGCGGTATTTCGACCCCAATTGGACGAAGGAAGAGCGCACCCAAAAATCCAACCGCCGCATGAACGACGAAAAATTCAAGGCCGCTCTTGCAGACCTTGAGGATCTGGAGCATTATCCGTTCCGTCATGGTATCGATTTTTATAACCGCTGGCAGGAAGATCTGGAGCTGTTTGCGGAACTGGGCATCAAGGTGTTGCGCACCTCCATCTGCTGGGCACGCATCTTCCCCAATGGCGATGATGCACAGCCCAACGAGGCAGGGCTGAAGTTTTACATGGATCTGTTCGATGCCTGCCATGCCCATGGCATCAAAGTATTCGCTACCATTCTGCACTACAATATCCCGCTGCATCTGGTAACAGAGTACGGCGGCTGGAAGAGCCGCAAGACGGTGGAGTGCTATGTGCGCTACACCCGCACCCTGTTCGAGCGTCTGGGTGACCGGGTGGATTACTGGCTGCCCTTCAATGAGTTCAATGCCGGCAAGTTCAACCCCTACAACGGTGTATGCCTGATCGAAGATCAGGAAGAGGACTATCAGAACGCAATCTTCCAGTGCCTGCACCATCAGTTCATTGCCAATGCACTGACCATTCAGCAGGGACACGAGATCCTGCCCGGCAGCAAAATCGGCGGCATGATCGCCCGATTCACCACCTACCCTGCCACCTGCAAACCGGATGATGTGATGCAGATGATCCTGGACGACCAGTATTCCAACTGGTTCTATCTGGATGTAATGACCCGCGGCAAGTACCCTGCTATATGGAACGGTATTTTGAACAGCAGGCATCCGCATCGACTGGAAGCCCGGGGATGCTGAGATCCTGAAAAACAACAGCATCGATTTCGTAGCATTTTCCTACTACTTCTCGCAGGTGTCTACGACCGAGCAGGGCTGGGAAAAGACCAGCGGCAACCTGATCATGGCCAACAAGAATCCGTATCTGGAAACCAGCGAGTGGGGCTGGCAGAAGGATCCGGTAGGGTTGCGTGTCACCCTGAATCAGGTGTACGACCGCTACCAGCTGCCCGTATTTATTGCCGAGAATGGTCTGGGCGCTGTGGATAAGGTAGAGCCGATGGCTCCATCCATGATCCCTACCGCATCGACTACATCAAAGCCCATGTGGAGCAGATGAAGGAGGCTGTCAAGGACGGCGTGGAGTTGATTGGCTATACCATGTGGGGCTTTATCGATCTGGTCTCCTGCGGCAGCATGGAAATGTCCAAGCGGTATGGCGTGATCTATGTGGATCAGGATGATGCCGGTCACGGCACACTGGCTCGCAGTAGAAAAGACAGTTTTTACTGGTATCAGAAGTGCATCGCCACCAATGGTGAAGACTTAGAAGGCTAAATGAAGGCCGGAACCGCAGGCAGGAAACTGTCTGCGGTTTTCGGTGTGTTCAGGGAGGGAAAGTTTTTATGAACGAACAGACAAAAGCGCAGGTGGAAGCTTATGCAGAAGAATGCCGCACCGAACAGCTGGAACTGCTGCGCACACTGGGAAAGATGCCTGCGCCGACCCGAAAGGAGGATTTTCGGGCAGCATTCTGCCGGGATTGGCTCCGGGCACAAGGGGCAGAAAATGTCCGCATCGACAGCGCTAAAAATGTGATCTGCAAACTGGGGCCGGACACCGAAGAACTGGTCGTTTTTGCCGCCCACACGGATATTGTGTTCCCAGATGTAGAAAATCTTCCCTTGCGGGAAGAGGGCGGCAAGCTATTTGCGCCGGGCATCGGCGATGATACTGCCAACCTCGTCAACTTGCTGATGGCTGCAAAATATCTGATCCAGAAACAAACCGCGCTGGAATATGGTGTGCTGGTGGTGGCGAATGCCTGCGAAGAAGGTCTGGGCAATCTGGACGGTACCAAGGCATTGTTTGCCGAGTACGGCACCCGTATTCAGGGGTTCTATTCTTTTGATATCTATATGCCGCTTTGCTGCAGCAGTGCCGTGGGTTCTTATCGGTATAAGATCACCTGTAAAACGCCCGGTGGTCACTCCTATGCAAATTTTGGCGACCCCAGTGCCATTCAACTGCTGTGTGGACTCGTGAATGAACTGTACCAGATCCAGCCACCGGTACGTTCCCGTACCACCTATAATGTAGGGCGTATCGAGGGCGGCACAACGGTCAACTCCATTGCACAGCAGGCATCCATGCTGTACGAGTTCCGTTCTACCGCACAGGATTGTCTGGAAGAGATGGAAGAAAAATTCCGTCGTGCTGTAGCGCACTGGAATGGCAGAGGCGGCGATTTTGAGGTGGAGCTGCTGGGCATCCGTCCCGGCAACGGCCCTGTTGACCAGAAAAGACTCGGTCAATTCACGGAAAAAAGTAAAGAGATTGTTCGCGCCTTCACAGGCCGTGAGCCTGACGAAACGCCCAACTCCACGGACAGCAACATCCCGCTGTCGCTGGGTATCCCGGCCAATACCATTGGTACGATAGATGGCGGATCGGCGCATACCCGGCAGGAGTGGGTGGACATTGCCAGCTTGCCCACAGGACTGAAAATCGTTCTTGGGCTGATGCTGGAGTATCAGAAAAATGATTGCTTTTGAAATAAGCATGGGGTGTTCTGGCGGCAGTAGGGGGCTGTTGCAAAATAGCTCCAACGAAAAAAATGAGATAGACTTCCCCGAAAGGGGTTACCTATCTCATTTTGTTGTAAGCTGAGGTTGTGAAAAAACAGATACAACAGAAACAGTATTCCCGACAAAATAAACTGCCAAACAAAAAGCCCCCGCATTATGATGCCAAGCAGGATCGTAATGCGGAGGCCGCTGTTCTTTCAGAACAGCACAAAGGAGAAATTATGAAAATGCAGTAAAAGTTATCCCATGGTCACCTGCACCTCTACCACAGCGCCTTCTGGTGCCAGCGGCAGCAGGCTGCCCTCAATGGGCTTGCCATCCACAGCGACGCTCTTCACACCGTACTGGACTGCAGCGGTATTATCCACTGCAATGTGATAGGTTGCGCCCCGGTAGCGGCGGGTAACGGTGAAGCCGCCCAGCGTGTGTGGGATACAGGGGTCTACCTTCAGGCCGTCCAGCGTGGGCTGGATGCCAAGGATATACTGGCTCACATTGAAGAAGGTCCATGCGGCAGTGCCGGTCAGCCAGCTGTTCTTTGCTTCGCCAAAGGTGGGGGCATCCTTACCGGCCACCATCTGGCTGTAAACATAGGGTTCGGTGCGGTGGATCTCGGAAATATCCTCGATGTAGGCCGGGCATGTCTTGCGGTACACCTCAAAGGCCCGGTCGCCATGCCCCAGAACGGCTTCGGCACAGCTGATCCACGGATTGTTGTGGCAGAAGATACCGGCGTTCTCCTTGTATCCCGGAGGATAGCTGGAAATTTCGCCAGATTGAGCTGATAACTGGTGTATGCAGGTTGGTGCAGAACCACACCGTACTTGGTATCCAGCCGTTCCTCTACGCTCTTCAATGCCTGCGCGGCCTGACCGGTCTCCTTGCCAATGCCAGCCATGACGCACATGCCCTGCGGCTCAATGAAGATCTGGCCCTCAGTACACTCCTTGCTGCCAACAGGCTTGCCAAAAGCATCGTAGGCGCGGCGGAACCATGCGCCGTCCCAGCCAGAGGTCAGGGCCGCCTGTTCCACGCCGTCCACGGCCTTGCGGGCCGCAGCGGCTTCATCGGCAAGGTTCAGGTGGTCGCACAGTTCGGCGTACTCGTGGCCGTACTTGACGAACATGCCCGCAATGAACACGCTTTCGGCCACAGGGCCTTCGCTGGGACCGGTGATCTGGAAGCTCTCGCCCGGGTGCTCCGAGAAACAGTTCAGGTTCAGGCAGTCGTTCCAGTCGGCGCGGCCAATGAGCGGCAGGCCGTGGGGGCCAAGGTGGGTGACGGTAAAGTTGAAGCTGCGGCGCAGATGCTCCATCAGGCTCTGTGCCTTGCTGGCATCATTATCAAAGGGCACCTGCTCGTCCAGAATAGACCAGTCGCCGGTCTCGCGCAGATAGGCGGCAGTGCCGGCAATGAGCCACAGCGGGTCATCGTTGAAGCCGGTGCCGATATCGCGGTTGCCTTTCTTGGTCAGGGGCTGGTACTGGTGGTAGGCGCTGCCATCCTCAAACTGGGTGGCGGCGATATCCAGAATGCGCTCCCGTGCGCGGGACGGGATGATGTGTACAAAGCCCAGCAGATCCTGACAGCTGTCGCGGAAGCCCATGCCGCGGCCGGTCCCGCTTTCAAAGTAGCTGGCCGAGCGGCTCATATTGAAGGTGACCATGCACTGATACTGGTGCCAGATGTTCACCATACGGTCCAGCTTTTCCTCGCCGGATTCCAGATGGTAGGTGGAGAGCAGAGCTTCCCAGTGGTCGGCCAGCGCCTTGCGGGCCGCGTCCACCTGTGCATCGGTGGCATAGCGTGCGATCATGCATGGGCACGCTCCTTGTTGATGACACCGGGAGCCGTGAACTTTCGTCCTGTGGGTTCTCGATGTAGCCCAGACCGAAGAGGATCTTCTTTTCCTCACCCGGTGCAAGGGTGACATGGATGTGCAGCGCGCCCACCGGTGCCCAGCCGTGGGCAATGCTGCCGGAGCAGTGCCCGGCGCGGACGGCCTGCGGGTCTGCAGGGCCGCCATACACACCGCAGAAGGCATCGCGGGTGGTATCAAGCTGGTAACGGGCGTATTGCTCCAGAATACCGCATAGTGATTGCGGCGCTCACGGTATTCCGTCTTATGGTAGATGATGGCCGGCTCCACCTCCACCTCGCCGGTGGAGAAGTTGCGCTGGAAGTTGGAGCTGTCGTCAATGGCATCCCACAGGCAGAACTCCACATAGCTGAACACATCCAGCTCTTTTATGGCATCCGTCTTATTTTTCAAAGTCAGGCGGTCCAGCTCACAGGCATCGCCGGTGGGCACGAACAGCTCCTGCGCAGCGGAAACACCGTTCTTCTCACCCTCCAGAATGGTATAGCCAGACCGTGGCGGCAGGCGTAGCTGTCCAGCTCTGTCTTGGTGGGCTGCCAGCCGGGGTTCCAGACGGTATCGCCATCCTTGATGTAAATGTGGTGGCCGTCCATATCCAGCGGGGAGCTGTTATAGCGGTAGCGGGTCAGGCGGCGCATCCGCGCATCGCGGTAAAAGCTGTAGCCGCCCGCCGTATTTGAGACAAGACTGAAGAAATCCTCGCTGCCAAGGTAGTTGATCCAGGGCAGGGGCGTTTGCGGGGTGGTGATGACATATTCTTTGCGTGCGTCATCAAAATGGCCGAATTTCATAAATGCTTCCTCCTTATCAGCTGCCGGCAGCCCCGGCGGCATCGCTTTTGCGAAAACGATTAAGTCAGACGATCAAAGCATTCTCTTTGCTTCTAGCATAGCCCAAGCAGGCCAAAAAAGCAAGAGGATTTTCTAAAAAAATTCTGAAAGTATCTTTCATAAATACGTATGTTTTCATGATTTTCAGAAAATTTATTTCAAGCACGCTTTTTGTGCTTCCTGTAAGCGAAAACGCTGAAACACAATTTATAGGTAATATTATATACGGCGAAAATCGTAACGAAACCGCAACGAAAATCTTTTGATTTTAACCGAAATGTAACGAAACCCATCCAAGATGCACAATTTCGGTTCTTCAGAAACGAACAAAACGCCAAAATTGAGCCAAAAGCAATGAAAGTTATTCTTTTGAGCTTGATTTTTCGTACAAAATACGCTATCATGAAATTGCGAAAACGATTAAGGACTTGACGGAGAACATCCCCCGTAAAACGTTCTTCGGAAGGAGGCAAACGAGCGATGCCGTCCCTGAAAGATCTGGCAAAGGAATGCGGCGTATCGGTGGCAACGGTCAGCAAGGCGCTGAACGACCAGCCGGATATCTCGCCTGCCACACGAGAACGGGTGCGGGCCGCAGCGCACCGTATGGGCTACCTGCCCAATGCTGCCGCCCGTTCCTTGAAAACAAACCGTACTTACAATCTGGGCGTTCTGTTCGTGGATGAACGGCAGAGCGGCCTGACCCACGAATACTTTTCCGCCGTGCTGGATAGCTTCAAGGTGGAAGCCGAGAAACACGGCTACGACATCACCTTTATCAACCACAATATCAGCGGCAAGAGCATGAGCTACCTTGAGCACTGCCGCTATCGCAATGTGGACGGTGTGGTGATCGCCTGCGTGAACTTCTACGAGCCGCAGGTGGTGGAGCTGGTGAACAGCGAGGTGCCGGTGGTCACGATCGATCATGTGTTCAATAACCGCATGGCGATCCTCTCGGATAACGTTTTCGGCCTGAAGGCACTGGTGCGGCAGGCATGGGCCTGCGGCCACCGCCGCATCGCCTTTATCCACGGCGAAAAGACCGCCGTTACCGAGAACCGCGTTGCAGGTTTCTATCAGGCCTGCGAAGAGCTGGGCCTGAAGATCCCGGAAGCTTATGTGCGGGAGGGCATCTACCATGATGCTGACCGCTGTGCCGCCGAGACCAAAGCGCTGCTGGAGCTTCCGCAGCCGCCCACCTGCATCATCTTCCCGGACGATTTCTCCGCGCTGGGCGGCTACAACGCCATCAGCGAAAAGGGGCTTTCGATCCCGGAGGATGTTTCGGTGATGGGCTACGACGGCATCTACCTCTCGCGAGTGGTCAAACCTCAGCTGGTGACCTACCAGCAGAACACCGCCGCGCTGGGGCACACCGCCGCCGACAAGCTGATTGAGCTGATCGAGCACCCGCGTGTGACCCTGCCCGAACAGATCCGCGTTTCCGGCAAATTGCTGGACGGCGGGTCGGTCAGCATTCTTTAATATGTCTCTAAAGGCTCTTGCTACGGAACCTTTTATGAAGAACACTTTTGTAAATAATGGAAAACCATGAAGGAGGTTTACCCTTATGAAAAAGATCTCTCGCCGTAATTTCCTGCTCGCTTCCGGTGCCGTGACCATTGGTGCAGCTTTGGCTGCCTGCGGCGGTTCTTCCGCTTCCACCAGCACCGCTTCTTCTGCTCCGGCTTCCTCTGCTGCTTCCGCTGCTCCCGCAGCACAGGGCAAGGTGCTGAACATCTGGTGCTGGAATGATGAGTTCCAGAGCCGCTTCAACGACTACTATCCGGAAGTTTCCGAGATCGCAGCCGACAAGTCCACCACCACCCTGAAGGATGGCACCGTTGTGAAGTGGACCATCAATGCCAACGAGAACAACAACTATCAGAACAAGCTGGACGAAGCCCTGCTGAGTCAGGACAGCGCTGCTGATGACGACAAGATCGACATCTTCCTGATCGAGGCTGACTATGCTCTGAAGTATGTGGATTCCGATTACGTTCTGGATGTCAAGGCAGACATCGGCCTGACCGATGACGATCTGGCTGGCCAGTACCAGTACACCAAGGACATCGTTAGTGTGGACGGCAGCCAGCGCGGCACCACCTGGCAGGCAACTCCCGGTCTGTTTGCATACCGCCGCAGCATTGCCAAGGATGTTCTTGGCACCGATGATCCCGCCGAAGTGCAGACCTACCTGTCCGACTGGGATAAGTTCAATGATGTAGCTGCACAGGCAGCCGCCAAGGGCTACAAGATGCTGTCCGGCTTTGATGATGCATACCGCACCTTCTCCAACAACGTGGCAGCTCCGTGGGTCACCGGCACTACCGTTACCGTTGATGAGAACATTATGAAGTGGGTCGATCAGACCAAGGAGTACACCGATAAGGGCTATAACAACAAGTCCAGTCTGTGGGACAGCCAGTGGGCAGCCGATCAGGGTCCCACCGGTAAGGTGTTCGGCTTCTTCTACTCCACTTGGGGCATCAACTTCACCCTGCTGGGCAACTCTCTGGAGACTCCTGTCGCTGAGGGCGGCAAGGAAGAAGTTGGCAACGGTATCTACGGCGATTACGCTGTGTGCGAAGGCCCTCAGCCCTACTACTGGGGCGGCACCTGGATCTGCGGCGCAGCCGGCAGCGACAACATCGAGACCATTAAGGATGTTATGCAGAAGCTGACCTGCGATGAAGCCATCATGAAGCAGATCACCATGATACGCAGGACTACACCAACAACGAGAAGGCTATGAACGAGATCGCAAACAGCGATTACAGCTCCGCTTTCCTGGGCGGCCAGAACCACATCGCTCTGTTTGCAGAGGCTGCAGCCAAGATCGATATGTCCAACGCCGGTCCGTACGATCAGGCTTGAATGAGAGCCTCCAGAATGCGTTCAAGGATTACTTCACCGGCAACGTGGACGAAGATACCGCAAAGGCAAACTTCGAGACCGCTATCAAGGAGAAGTATCCTGAGCTGACCGACGTGGTGTGGCCCGCATAATAGCAGCCGACCCTAAAATGGAAAAGTGAATACGCAGGGGCGGGCCGGACGCTGTTCCCGCCCGCCCCTGTTCTTTCCGCAAATTTATCAGGAGGCGATCCTTATGGGAGAAAAGAAAAGAAGGGTCGATCAGCTACGCGAAATGGGGCTACATCTTCATTGCGCCGTTCTTCATCATCTTCGCGGTATTCCAGCTGATCCCTCTGGCATCCACCATTTACTACAGCTTTTTTGAATATTACCGCAGCGGCCTGAAGATCATTGGCCCGAACTTTGTGGGCCTGAAAAACTACATTACCCTGTTCGCAACCGATCTGCCCAAGTACTTTGGCAACACGCTGATCCTGTGGATCATCGGCTTTATCCCGCAGATCGCCATTTCCCTGTTGCTGGCAGCATGGTTCACCGATCTGCGCCTGAAGTTGAAGGGCCAGACCTTCTTCAAGACGGTCATCTACATGCCCAACCTGATCATGGCCTCCGCCTTTGCAATGCTGTTCTTCGCGCTGTTCTCGGACAACGGCCCGGTGAACGCCGTGCTGCTGAGCATGGGCTGGATCGATGCACCCATCAGCTTTTTGAACACCGTGTGGGGCAACCGCGGGCTGATCGGCCTGATGAACTTCCTGATGTGGTTCGGCAACACCACCATCATGCTGATGGCGGCCATCATGGGCGTGGATCCCACCCTGTACGAGGCGGCAGAGCTGGACGGCTGCACCCCGAACCAGATGTTCTGGAAGATCACCATTCCGCTGATCCGTCCCATCCTCGTTTATGTGATGATCACCTCCATGATCGGCGGCCTGCAGATGTTCGATGTGCCGCAGATTTTGACCAACGGCAAGGGCGGCCCGGACCGCACCTCCACCACCATGATCATGTACCTGAACAACCACCTGTTCAGCAAGAACTACGGCATGGCCGGTGCTGTATCCGTGGTGCTGTTCCTCGTGTGCGCAGTGCTGTGCGTTGTGGTCTACTTCTCCCTTACCAAGGAGGATGACGGCCTGACCCGCGCCCAGCGCAAAGAACTGAACGCCGCCAAAAAGGCAGCAAAAGGAGGGAAATGATTATGGCACACACTCCTAGAAATCAATCGGAAAAAGCAACACTGGCTGCACGCCGCGCATGGTGTTATCTGGTGCTGGTGCTCATCAGCTTTTTGTGCCTGTTCTTCTTCTATGTGCTGGTGATCAACTCCACCCGCACCCACTTCGAGATCCAGAAAGGCTTCTCGCTGCTGCCGGGCAAATCGCTCATTACCAACTTCCAGAACGTGCTGGCCGATGCTAACATCCCTGTCATCACCGGCATCCGCAACAGCCTGATCGTCTCTGCCTGCTCGGCGGCGTTCAGCGTGTACTTCTCGGCCTGACGGCCTACGGCATCTACGCCTATAACTTCAAATTCAAAAAGGCCGCGTTTGCCATTATCCTGCTGATCATGACCATGCCCACGCAGGTGTCCGCTCTGGGCTTTTTGCAGCTCATCACCAAGATGGGCCTGAAGAACAGCTTTATCCCGCTGATCCTGCCCAGCATTGCAGCGCCCACCGTGTTCTTCTTCATGAAGCAGTATCTGGACGCTTCCCTTCCCATGGAGATCGTAGAGGCTGCCCGCATCGACGGTGCAGGCGAGTTCTACACCTTCAACAAGATCGTGCTGCCCATTATGAAGCCCGCTTTGGCAGTGCAGGCCATTTTCTCCTTCGTGGCCAGCTGGAACAACTACTTCATTCCCGCTCTGGTGCTGGACAGCGCCGACAAAAAGACCCTGCCCATCCTGATTGCACAGCTGCGCAGTGCAGACTTCCTCAAGTTTGATATGGGCAAGGTTTACATGATGGTGGCTATCGCCATTCTGCCCGTCATCATCGTGTATCTGCTGCTTTCCAAGTTCATCGTCCGCGGTGTTGCTTTGGGCGGCGTGAAAGGCTGACGGCATTTTGCCGCAAACAGCAAAAGGGTCCCGGAGAAAGTTCCGGAACCCTTTTGCTGTTTGTTATTTTCAGGCCTTTGCCAGCTCGTCGCCCAGCAGATAGCCCTCGGTCAGGGTGCGGCCAATGGCCACGCCCACGATGTACTCAGGGTAATTGTGGGCAAAGAAGCCGCCGCTGCAGTCACCTGCAGAGTACAGGCCCTCAATGGGGTTGCCCTCAGTATCCAGCACCTGCATCTTGGTGTTGATGCGCAGACCGTCCAGCGTGCACAGCACAGTAGCGCCCTGACGGCAGCCGTAATACGGCGGGTTCTCCAGCGGCAGCATACGGTAGCTCTCCTTGCCGAAGTCCTCGTCCTCGCCCTTGGCGCACAGCTCGTTGTAGCGCTCCACAGTAGCTACAAAGGCATCGGCGGGCATGTTCAGCTTTTCGGCCAACTCTTCCAGCGTGTCGGCTTCTGGATCAGACCGCCCTGCTCCATGCCGGCCAGCAGGCCCTGCTCAGCTTCCCAGCTGAAGATCTGCAGCTTGCCGCCACTCTGGCTCGGCTCAATGCGGGCGCAGCCGATCTGCTGGAACTGCTTGACATGCTCCATCCAGTTGCTGTCGTAGATGGTGTTGTACAGATGGCCCGGCTCCATAAAGGCTGCGTGCAGGATAAAGTCGTAGGGCACGCTCTCGTTGCTGAAGCGCTCACCGTTCAGGTTCACCTTCAGCCAAGCTCACTGCCCAGATGCATGTAGCCGGACTTCTCCCAGTTGCCGTCCACAGTCTCGTTCGGGGCAATGATGCCGCGGTCGAACAGCATGGGAGCAGCTTCCTTGTCGAGGTTTGCACCGGCCCAGACAGCGGCACGGATGCCGTAGCCCTTATCGGCCGGAGAGTAGGAGCAGGCGGTGGTGACGGAGGTGCCCAGCGGATCCAGTTGCTCCATCATGTAGGGGTTGCCGGGGAAGCCGCCGCAGGCCAGCAGAACGCCCTTATTGGCGTTGTAGCGGATGAAGTGGTCATCCTCGGTGCTCTGGGCGATGATGCCGGTGATTCGGCCAGTGGAGTCCTTCTCCAGCTTTGCCAGAGAGGTCTTGAAGTCAACATCGTAGCCCAGCTCACGGATGTAGTCCAGCAGCAGCTCGTTACGGGCTGCGCCGGAGCTGCGGTCATAGGTGTACTCGATCTCGGGGTACATATAGTCGGTGTTGTGCTCGGCGTTCTCGGCAGGCCACTTAGCCTCATCGCCGTAGGTGTAGACCATCTTGACACCGTACTTGTCTTCCATGATGGAGCGGATGAACTCGATCATCTCCCCGGACTCGTTGATCCAGGTCTTGACAACGCGCTGGTCGCACTTGCCGGAAGCGTAGCGGGAGATCTCGCTCAGCAGCTTTGCACGGTCCATCTTGATGCCCTGTGCCTGTGCGCCGAAGCCGTCCACAGCGCCGACCCAGTGACGGGTATCCTGCACGTTGCCGTTCTGCTCGATGACGCGGAAGTTCAGGCCGTGAGCAGCAGCGTAAGCAGCTGCGCCCATACCGCCGTTGCCTGCACCCACGATGAGAATGTCGGTGTCCACGGTCTCGGTGATGGCAGCCTCGTCGATGTCAGGCTCCTTGCCCAGCCAATCGTTTTCGTCACCGGTGGGCAGCTGGACGGAGGTCACAGTAGCTTCGCCCTTGGCCTGAGCGTAACAGCTCTTGGCAGCCTTCATGACAGCGTCGGAAGTGATGGTGGAGCCGGAAACGCCGTCGATCTCAGCAGAGCCTGCAGCCATCAGCTGCTCCCGCAGCTCGTCGGCAGCAGCAGCGCCGTAGGAAGCGGTCTCGCCGGAGGTATCGACCACAACGTCGGTCACAGCACTGTCGGAGAAGGTCATGGTGACCTTGACGGTAGAAGAGATGCCCTCAGCAGTACTCATAGGTGCCGGGGATGTAGGTACCGGCTGCACCGGAAGCAGCGGTGGAAGAGCTGGCAGCATTGCAGGCAGCCAGAGCACCGGCAGTCACACCAGACATGGCAGCTGCGGCAGCGATCTTCAGAAAACCTTTACGGGAGATCTTGTTCATTTTGCGTGGTTCCTTTCTTCGTGTCTTTTTCTTCTTCTCTATTCTTTCTCATAGCTCCGTGCGGCGGCAGACCTTCTTGCACTGCCGCCACATCGTTCGATAATAATTTAACACAAATTCAAGGGTCTGTCTTTTAAGAATCCTTAAACTTATAGCCATTTCTTAGTCAATTCTGGACATTCTTGTTAATTATTTGCTTAACAAGTCCAAAAAGAGTGCCGACCGCTTAAGTTTCCTTAAGAAGTCGGCGCTCTCATCAAAACGATTCTTAAACCTCGCCGCCGTCCGGCTGGAAGACATAGCCCTTGCCCCAGACATTTTTCAGGTAGACAGGCTTTGCCGGGTCGGGTTCTATCTTGCTGCGAAGGTTGTGGATATGTACCTGTACCGTCCGCACATCGCCGAGGCTTTCCTTGCCCCATATCTTCTGGTAGAGCTCGTTGGCCGTGAAGAAGGTGTTCGGGTAGCGGACGAAGAGGGTGAGGATGCGATATTCCATGTCGGCCAGATGGACGCTGCGGCCATCCTTCTCCACGCTGTGGCTGTTGGCATCCAGCGTGAAGGCCGAGCAGTGGTAGCCGTTGACGCTGGGCTCTGCGCCGTCCATCTGCACCCGGCGGATGTTGGCCATGATGCGGGCCAGCAGGATCTTGTTATTATAAGGCTTTGCCAGAAGTCGTCGCCGCCCATTTCCAGCGCGTGGACGATGGTGTCGGTATCGTCCAGACAGGATGTGAAGATGATAGGGCAGTGGTGCCAGCTGCGCAGACGCTGGCAGAGGTCTACGCCGTTGGTGTCCGGGAGAAGGATGTCCATCAGGATGACATCGAACTTTTCCCGCGCATGGCTCAAAGCGTCGCCGCCCGTCTCTGCACAGACCACCTCAAAATTCTGCTGACTTTTCAGAAAATAGCATGTGGTGTCGCGGATCACGGGGTCATCTTCCACCAACAATACGCGGATCATCCTGTCAGCCCTCCCCTTTTTTCGCACGATTTGATATACTATAGTATACCTTATTTTTTGCATATCTACAAGGGGAGGCATCGCCATGAAGCAAAAATGGCCCATTCTGATTTTCTCCGCCCTGCTTACGGCCTTTATCGTGCTGGCCGGTATCTGGGGCAACGCACAGTTCGAGCATCTGCACAACGGCAGCATGCTGACGGCGGAACACGCCGCCCAGGGTATCGCGCTGGACGGCTGGCGGCAGGAAGCCCCCGGCCAGTGGCACTTTACTTTCACTGTGGGGAAGACATCCCGTCCCTCACCCTCTGCGTCACCAACACAGCGGTACCGCTGGCCCCTGAGAGCCTCACCAGCCTCGAGCGCTCGGGGGAGCTGTATGCACTGGACGTCACGCCCGGCGAGACGGTGGAGCTGGTGTTCACCTTGCGGCCGCAGCCCCCAGACATGGCTGATGACTTCCGCCTTCGCCTCCCGGCATTCCGCTTCCGCACCATGACTCAGCTCATCGCTCTGACGGCCTTTGTGACCATGGGGATGGTGTTGCTGGCGCTCTACCACTATAAGCACCTGCCGGAGCTGGGGTACTTTCTGCTCTACCTCGTCATTATGAGCGTCTGGGCGCTGATGGTCTTCTTCTTCCCGGCCATCCGGAACCGTCTGCTCCAGCGCATCCTCCGCTCCTTCTTCTCCCTCACTGTGCTGGCCTCGGCACTGCTGGCGGCAGGGCTGCTGGGGGTAAAACTGCCCCGCTCCGGGCGGGGGCTCCTTGCGCTTGCCGCCGGATGCGTCGTCTTCTTTGCGCTGTCCATGAGCAGCTATCCCCGCTGCGGGTCGGGATGCTGGTAGCGGCATGTGCCTCTGCCTTATA
>ENA-OQHA01000610-OQHA01000610.1-human-gut-metagenome-genome-assembly--contig:-NODE-610-length-17172-cov-2.817483_pt1 | contig 17172 bp, 15 predicted proteins | sample MGYA00242558_ERZ504707 | MGnify/ENA primary metagenome ERZ504707 (study PRJEB26092, sample SAMD00036197) | human gut metagenome | host: Homo sapiens | study: EMG produced TPA metagenomics assembly of...
TTCAGAGTGCGGTCGGCGTGCGAGAGGGCTACGCGGCAGAAGGTGGAGTCGCCTGTCAGTTTGGTTGCTTCGAAAAGAGTTCCAGATTCATCATGTTGTCTATGATGACGGGACATTTCCATCCCCGTTTGGCCTGCCAGCTGTTGCCGTTGACATCCCAGCTTTGGATTACTCCTGCTGCGGGGCGGAAGCGGGTGCAGAGAGAACGTGCAGCCTGGGTCATGACTTCTGCATAGCGGCGGTCGCCTGTCAGACGGAGGGCATTTCCGAAACTACAGTTGATGATAAATCCGATATCATGATGCCAGGTCAGGTTTTTGGCGCTTTCCAGAGTTTCGGTGTGACGGATGGCAGGGTTCAACAGGGCTGTGTCTGCCGTCAGTTCATACAGATACCACAGACTGCCGGCATAAAATCCGCTCCGCCAGTCTTCGGGAGAACAGTAATAAACCTTGCCGGACGGAGTGAGAGTGACGGGAGTGCGAACATTTCCGTCACGTCCTGTGCTGTCCAGTGAAAGAGTCAGCTGACGTGTTGCATTTTGAAGTGCGGCCTGAGGCCAGGAAGATTCTTTCTGATCTTGTTTTTGAGGAGCACAACCTGTAAAGCTTGATGCCAACATGCATGCACATCCGATAAGGATTTTGTTTTTCAGTTTCTTCATGGTTTTGGTTTATCTATTAAAATGACAATTCTTTTCAGTCGCAATATTAGTGCATTTCCCTGTGAGGGAACTGATGCTATTGTACGGAAAAACCTATGATTTTTTCCATTTCTACTTTCTTTTGTATAATTGTACGATTCCATCATATTATTTGTAAAAACGGAAGATCAGTGCAGTGCTTTTTTTCCGAAAGGATTATAGACTCTTGAAAGATGAGAATCTCCTGTCTGTGGACTGATCGTGAAGGTTGTTGGAGTATCGGAGTTTCTGATAAATACTTCTTCTCCTTTTTCAGGTCTATGACGTAGGTATTCGGGGCTGTTTGCTGAGTTTGGAAATTTCGTTTACCTTCAAAGATCGGTTTCTGTATGTCTGTAACGATGGTACAAGGTTCTCCAGCTTCACTCAAAATCCGGATGAATTCCGTTTTTCCATTTGTTCTGCGTGCACTGATCAGAAAAGCTCCTTCTGTACGCCAGTTGTGGAAATTCAGGTTGTTCCACAAAGAGGGAACAGCGGGAAAGACACGTATTTTGTTTCCCCAGCTTTGTAACAACATGTCGTGGACCGACTGAGCTCCGGATAAGGGCGTTTCGATGACAGGGCCTGACTCTTGATAGAGTGTATTTACTCCGAGCAGTTTGTCAAAGAGACTATTCAGACAATCCAGTGATTGGTTTCCTTTTCCAAGCAAGGCATATAGTGATGAGGCCCCGGTAAAGGAAAATCCGCGGAGCCCTTCCGGTTTACTCAGCCAGTGAGTCAGTGAGCGTTCGATAAGTGCTCGCTCTTCCGGATTTTCCGGATTGAGCAGATGAAGCGGATATGCAGACATGAGGTGGGAGAAATGACGATGAGATGAACTGTATGGAACATTTCGTCCGATCATCAGCCCGTCTTGGTTACAGGGAAATGAAGTTAGATTCTTTAGAACGTCCCTCCATTCTTTTTCCTGACAGTCTTTGATGCCTAATCGCTTACAGATCTCGGTCAGAGTCTGGCATCCCCATTTTAAGAGTGCCAGATCAAAATTGCAGTCTTCTGCTGATCCATACTCCGGAGAGTAAGTAACCGGTAGATGCAGCCGGCCATTCTTCCCTTTATAAAGGAAATGCAGGTAATAATTGATCGATCCTTTCAGAACAGGAAACAGATGTTCTTTCAATAACTGATCATCCATTTTATGACGGTAAATCAGCCATAGATTGTGGCAAGTCCAGGTCAACAGTCCGATTTCAGCCGTTGGATCTTTTCCTGGGATTCTTACGGTTTCGGATGCACATTCCAGATCGGAAGTTCTTCCGATGCCTAATGAGTTATAACGGTAAGGTTCCGGAATATTTGTACGCAAGTTTTCTATGTTGCCATAGATCGCATTTTCGAGTGATCGGGCGAGATCCAGATGATTGGACGTATTTAAAGGCCAGTAAGTCAGTTGGACATTTAAGTTCCACCACGCATTAGGCCAGGGAGTGACGGTCAGCCAGGGACCTGTATTGTCAATTAATGCCCCGTCGGCACGTGTGCTGAAGCAAGTTTGTACAGTTGAATCCAGTAGAAACTTTCTTTAATGCCGTCGTCAACAGAGAAGAAACTGGCCGGATAGAAGTTATGCCACCATTGCTGATGCGTTGTCCTGAGTGAATTCCATCCTTGTTGTTGTGCACGAATGACTGTTTCTTCGGCTACTTTGCATGCATTCCTTTCCGGATAGGAATGTGCTACATTGATCCATAGTTCATGCCATTCGGAAGATTTGTCTGTTTGCCAGTATATGGCAGTTTCTCCTCCGGCGGGTAAGGTTTGCAGGCTTATTCCTCCTTTTGGGGAAAGCTTTACTTTGGCCGGAGGATTTTCGGTGTAACTTTCAGGCATTGTCATCCAGCTTCCGGCAGGAGTTAGTCCGTACTGGTAGCGTGGACTATTGGCTGAGGCCGGTATCCATTTTATGGAAATGTTTTCTTCTTTCTGTAATTTCCATCTTGTTTGAATAACAGGAGTGGCGGCATTCACCATAGCTTCCAGCTGAAAACTTCCTTCAGTTGTCTGTATCTCAGCTCTCATTTCCGCATTCCATAAGTCAAGCCGTATGGTTCCTCCAGTTATTTTCCCCTGAGGCTGAAGCAGGAAGTGTCCTGTCAGAAGCGTGGATTGCCAAATAGTCCCTTTTCCGGACGATGATCATGGACCAGACTGTTTCCGGTTTCCAGCCGGATGGCATTCAGCTTGGGTTCATACCAGACCATAAGTCCCAAAGTTCCATTCCCCATGAACGGAGCTTCATACCATGCCTGGGAAGTACTTCCCAGATCATATCCTGCTCGCTCATAAACTTTGCCCAGTCTATATTTACTTCCAGAGCAGGAGAAGAAGACTTGGAACCAGAGGCATGAATCCCTGGGAAAAGGAGCAGGCTCAATAAGGTCAGAAGAATCAGTTCACGTTTCATTTTTCTACTGTTAATTATTTGAGTGTGCAAGGTACTTCCTTTCTTTTTAAGCAGACTGCAATATTGTACGTGAAAGGTGACAGGATTGTCCATTGGACTTGTATTTTGCTCTGTTTTAACCTATTTGGTCAGTAACAAGGAAAATATGTCTATGTATTGAGGAAGATTTTGATAATGAATATGGTTAAATGGAGATACTTTTGCTCCCGGAAACTTCACATAACCGGGACAGGATGCGAAGTTGATATTCCATATTATCCTTTGGAGATAGAGTAAGTTTGATTTATAAAGACTACTTCAAAAAAGAATTATGAAGAAAATAAAGTGGATATTGCTTCTGGGATTGTTCATAGCTGTCACAGGATTTGCGAAGCCGGTTTCTCCGGTGGAAGTTGCGTATGCTCTGATCGAACGGGTAACGCCCGGTTATGGTGACCAGTTTGTTCTGGAACTGATCAGTGCGCAGGAAGAAGAAGATGTCTATGAGATCTCGTCAAAAGACGGAAAGGTTGTGCTGCGGGGAAACAATCCGGTGGCATTGGCTACTGCTTTCAATCAATATTTGAAGTATGTCTGCAAGGTACATATCTCCTGGCTGGGCGATCATCTGGATTTACCGGAGAAGCTGCCTTTGCCTTCGGAAACAGTCCGTAATACGATTCACGGGAAGTATCGGGTTTACATGAATTATTGCACACTGAGCTATTCTGCTGCCTGGTGGAACTGGGACAGATGGCAAAGGGAGATTGATTATATGGCAATGAATTCCATCAATATGCCTTTGTCAGTTGTAGGCCTGGAAGCAGTGTGGTACAATACACTTCTCAAACATCGGTTTACGGATGAGGAAGCCCGTTCTTTTCTTGCCGCACCTTCGCATGCAGCATGGCAATGGATGCAGAATTTGCAAAGTTATGGAGGTCCTTTGCCCAAATCATGGATTGATAAGCATGTAGTTCTGGGACAGCAGATCATCAGACGGGAGCTGGAACTGGGAATGAAACCGATCCAGCAGGGATTCTCCGGATATGTTCCCCGTGAACTGAAGGAAAAGTATCCTGAAGCCAAGATACAGCCGCAACCTTCCTGGTGTGGATTTAAGGGAGCAGCGCAACTTGATCCTACGGATTCTCTTTTTCAGGTGATAGGAAGAGATTTCCTTGAAGAAGAAAAGAAATTGTTTGGTGCGCATGGAGTCTATGCGGCAGATCCTTTCCATGAAGCCGTCCTCCTGTAGATACGCCGGAATATCTGTCGGCTGTCGGACGTTCTATTCATACTCTTTTCCAGGAGTTTGATCCTCATTCCTTGTGGGCTATGCAGGCTGGAGTCTGAGAGAACCGATCGTGAAGGCGGTGCCTGAAGAACATTTGCTGATACTGGATCTGAATGGCAGTAAATGTACGCAGCGCAATGCCTGCTGGGGATATCCTGTTGTAGCCGGTAATCTTCATAATTTCGGCGGACGAATCAATATGCACGGGGATTTGCCTCTGCTGGCCGGTAATCAGTATGAAGCGGCGGTCAGTCTTTCTCCGAATGTTTGCGGCAGCGGATTGTTTATGGAAGGCATTGAGCAGAATCCGTTGTATTATGAACTGGCTTTCGAAATGCCTTTACAGAAAGGAAAGGTTGAACTCGACGGATGGCTGAAGGAATATGCCTTGCGCAGATACGGCAGCAAGTGGGAAAACACTCATAAGGCTTTGTTGCTTTTGCTGGAAGGTCCTTATCGTCCGGGAACCAACGGAACGGAACTCAGTTCCATCATTGCTGCCGCCCGGCCTTGCATGTCAAGAAGTCCGGTCCTAATGCCGGACTGGGGATTCCGTATTCTCCCTGGCTGCTGATCGAGGCACAGGCTTTTATGCTGAAAGATGCCGGTATCTTGAGACTTCAGAGGCTTATCGGTTTGATATCATGGATCTCCAGCGTCAGATTATGACAAATCTGGGACAGGCCATTCACAAGGAGGCGGCCAAGCTTTTGAAGCGGGAGACGAAAAGGGATTTGAATTACACAGCCGGCGATTCCTGGAACTGCTGACGGATGTGGACACTCTGTTGCGGACTCGCCCGGAATTTAATTTTGACCGTTGGCTTGCCGATGCCCGTTCCTGGGGAGATACGGAAGAAGAAAAGAATCAGTTGAAAGAAATGCAACGGCTCTGGTGACCATTTGGGGGGCAGATGGAGATCCTCTCATTTTTGATTACTCGTGGAGAGAATGGGGAGGACTGATCGGCAAATATTATCTGAAACGCTGGCAGAAGTTTTATGCCATGCTTGCCGGTTGTCTGAAGAACGGAACGTCTTATACGGAAGACAACCTGCCGATGGTTTACGGACGAGAAGCTTTCAGGGCAAATGCTTTCTATTCAGAACTTGGGGATTGGGAACTGGAATTCGTCAATACGCCTCACAAGGTACGGATGCCTGTTACAGAAGGGGATGAAGTGGAAATAGTGAAAGCACTATATTCCAAATATCTGAAACTGGCAGAGGTTTATTATCAGAATTCAGGTGAAGTTGATTACATAGATCGGAAGAATACCTTTGAGAATTTGGGGGAATAAAAAAGGTATTCTGACTCGTTACTGATGTGAATCAGAATTGCTATGAGAAACTAAATCAACTGGTCAGACGGCATCGGGAGGGGACTCCGGGTGCCGTCTTTTTTAGAAACAGAAAGCAGAAAGGCGAAAAATTCTCTATACGATGCGGGCTCAGAATACGGTCGGTGAAGAGAGTTTCACCTAGTGGAATTTTTTGTTCCACCTAGTGGAAACAAAAGTTTCACCAGAAGAAAACTTTTGTTTCGTGCTGAGAGAACAACAGTTTTCTCTAGGGATAACACTTGTTTTCTCTAATGGAATAAAAGGAAAGATGTACAGAATGTCCAGTTATATCGGACAATTTTAAAGGTTAAACTTCAGGGGAAGAAGCTAAATTTACAGCCTGAAAGAATATCATTTATTAACCTAACAGATGTAATATATGAATCAACGGAAACTGCTTATTCTATGGATGCTTTTCCTGGCATTGGGGGTGCAGGCACAATGTATCTTTGTCAAATCGGATGTACGCCAGTCCATGAGACGGGTGGCCGACTGGCAGATTGCACATAGCCGGGAAGTGGTTCACGGACAATTGAACTGGGTGAATGCGACTTTTATTTGGGTTTGTCCCGCTGGGCAGCAATAGCTGAGACCGAGAACGGGGATGGAATGTACTATGAATGGCTCAGGAAGCTGGGGGCACGAAACTACTGGCAGGTGGATCAGCGGATGTACCATGCCGATGATGTCTGTGTGGCCCAGATGTATCTGGACCTTTATCGCAAGTATGGCCGCCAGGAAATGCTGATCCCTTCTCAGGCACGTATTGACTGGGTGATCAGTCATCCGTCGAAGGGTTCGTTTGCACTCGACTATGGGGATGCTTCTACGCTGGAACGCTGGACCTGGTGTGATGCGTTGTTTATGGCTCCTCCGGTGTATGTCCGTCTGTATTCCATAACGGGCGACAAGAAATATCTTCGTTTTATGGACCGGGAATATCGGGCTACGTATGATCATCTGTTTGACCGGGAGGAACATCTGTTTTACCGCGACCATCGTTACATCGGACAGAAAGAGGCCAATGGCCGGAAGGTGTTCTGGGGACGCGGAAACGGATGGGTGATTGGCGGACTGGTGGAGATCCTTCGTGAACTGCCGCGCGGACATAAGTCGCGTCCGTTTTATGAGAACCTTTTTGTAGAGATGTGTGAGCGGCTGGTAGGCTTGCAGCGTGCGGATGGTTTTTGGTCGGCCAGTCTGTTGGATCCGGAGTCGTATCCTTCTCCTGAGACGAGCGGAACCGGATTCTATGTCTACGGACTGGCGTACGGTGTCAATGAGGGTCTGCTTTCGCGTGAGCGTTTTTTGCCTGCGGTTGAAAAGGGATGGAAGGCTCTGCTTTCGGCAGTCGAAGAAGATGGACGACTGGGATATGTACAGCCTGTGGGAGCGGATCCTCGTAAAGTGGCGCGTCAGATGACTGAACCTTACGGGCCGGGAGCCTTCCTGCTGGCCGGAACGGAAATCTATCGGATGGCATCCGGGGAAGGAACAGAAAAAAATATTTCTTCTGAACGGGTGCGTGAAATTGCTGCCATGTTGCCCGACAAGCCGCAGGGACTGGGACTGACCTATAAAAACAGGGAGCATTGGAACCAATTGTTGCAGACTCCCGAAGGGCAGAATATTCTGAAGCTGGCTTCCGAAAGTCTGGAGAAAGGAATGCCTCCTTTTGTGGATTCACTTTATCTGCACCTGAACAAGACAGAAATCCGTCTGCCGGGCGAAAACATGATGAATGCCCGTTATCAGTATCTCTGGCGGCTCGTACTGGCAGAGTGTATGGAGAACAAAAAGCGTTTCCTGCCGGCCATTATCAGGGGAATGGAGGAACTGTGCCGCCAGAAGCCATGGTCAATTCCGGCCCATGACCGCGATCTGCGCAATTATAACGGTACGGATTATTATGTAGATCTGGTGGTGGCTACGGCTGGCAATACGTTTGCGCAGTGTGTGCGTCTGCTGGATGACCGGTTGCCGATAGAGACACGTGCTCTGGTGAATTGCGCTTTCCGTGAGAAAGTATTCCGTCCCATTCGCCGATGTCTGGAAGAGACAAAGCCGTTTTATTGGTTTACGGTGAAGAACAACTGGAATTCTGTCTGCCTGGCCGGGGTGACCGGAGCAGCACTGGCTTTGCTTCCTGATAAGGAAGAGCGGGCTTATTTCGTGGCAGCTGCCGAGAAATACCAGTCGTATGGGATGGAAGGATATGCTGATGACGGATACTGCCGGGAAGGAGTCGGTTATTATAATTATGGCTTTGGGGCATTTATCACTTTACGTGAAGAGGTGTGCCGGGCTACTCAGGGACAGATTGATTTCTTCCGTTTGCCGAAGTTCGTCCGTCTGGCCCGTTACGGAGAAAAGATACAGATTCAGAATCGGGTTTGCCCGGCTTACTCGGATTGCCGGATCGGGATTTCACCTGATACTTTTGTGACGGATTACTGTAACCGGGCATTGGGGCTGGAAACGGGAGAAGAAACCTGTTCCATTCCGCCGATGGACAATCTGTCTCTGCATTTCATCAGTATGTTTCCTCATCAGGCATGGCCGGTGGAAATGACTCCCGAAATGAACCGGGTGCTGGAAGAAGAGTCGGATCCGTTGCATGCCTGTTATGAAATGGCAGGAATTGTCATTGCACGTCCGGTGGTGGGAAGTTCCTGCCGCCTGGGAGTTTCTTTCAAGGCCGGTCACAATGATGACAGTCATAATCACAATGATGTCGGTTCGTTTGTTGTCGTACAGGGAGATCAGACTATGGCAGGAGATATGGGCGGCCCGTTCTCTTATCCGGGCGACTTCTTCAGTGAGAATGCTTATCGTTATCCGATCAAGAATTCATACGGTCATCCGGTTCCGGTGGTGGATGGCAAATGGCAGGATACAGGACGGAAAGCGGAAGGAAAAGTGCTGGAACGCCGGCTGAGTGATTCGACGGATGTCTGCCGTCTGGATATGAAATCAGCTTATTCTTCAGTTGAAGGACTGGACAGACTGGAGCGTACTTTCGCGTATGACCGCCGGGAAGGTGGAAGTTTTGTCGTCGAAGATGTTTTTGAATGTGCGAAACCTGTCAGCTTTGAAACGGCACTGACCACACGGCCCAGTGGAAAGTTGTATCCGGAAATTGTCTGGAACTCTCTTCCGGAAATGAAAAGATGCAGGTGTGGATTGAGTCATCGGCTCCTGTTTCATTTACGAGTGATACGGTGGAAGTGAATTCACCGGCTTACAGCCGTATCGGCATTGTGCTCAAGGGCAAGTCCGGCAAGGGATATATCCGTATGAAGATGATGCCGGTGAAGAAGTAATTTACAGTCAGAAAAAGAGATTGAAATGAGTCATTTGAATGTTTATATAATGAATAAAGTCAGAAAACTGCTTCTGGTCTGTGGTTGCTTCTTGGGAAGCATGAGCCTTTCGGCAGAGGTAACCTCCGGAAGTGATTTTGAGATCCTGATGCAGAAGATCAGGCAGGATTTCAGCAAGAACCCTTCCATTGATGAGGCTTTGTCCTTTTATCGGGAGGGAGCCTTTACAGATGTTGATTATGGAAGTATCCAGCGTACGGACTGGCCTCCGCTGGTTCACCTGCAGCGTGTGAGTGATTTTGTCTTTGCCTATACAAATCCGGAGAATCCGTATTATGCTGATGACCGTTTGTTTGACAAGATTCAGCCGGACTGGAGTTCTGGCATGAACGGAATCCCTGGTGTCATAACTGGTGGTATAATCAGATAGCTGAACCTCAGTGTATGGGAATTTTGCTGATTCAGATGCGTTCGGGAGCTAAGAAGTTGCCGGAGGAACTGGAACGGAAATTACTGGAACGGATGAAAACAGACGGAGGAGATCCCGCCAAATGGACGGGAGCCAACCGTACGGATATCGCTTTGCACTGGATTTACCGGAGTTGTTTGTCGGAGGATTCCACTGATTTGAAGAAAGCGATTGAGAATGCTTACAGTCCGCTGGTGTATACGACGCAGGAGGGATTCCAGCATGATAACAGTTATTTTCAGCATGGCCCTCAGTTGTACATTGGGGGATATGGAGATGAAATTCTGAAGGGGATTACTCAGATTGCCATGTATACGAAGGGAACGGATTATGAATTGCCGGAGGGGAAGGTCGCTTTGCTGGGCAAATTCATGCGTGAAACTTATTATCCGACTATTCGTGGCCGTTTCATGCTGTTTGATGTGCTGGGACGTGGAGTGAGTCGTCCGGGAGTGACGGACAAATCATCCACCGCTCTTTTTGCCCGCCGGATGATGGAACTGGATCCGGCTCATGCAGATGAATATCGGGAAATCATCGGACGCCTGGAAGGCAAGTTGTCTGCGAATGTGGGTATTACTCCGTTTCATACTCATTATCCGGTTGGTGATTACACGTTGCATGTGCGTCCGTCCTATACGTTTGATGTGCGGATGGTTTCTACCCGGACCATGCGGTGTGAGTATGGTAACGGGGAAAATCTGCGGACTTATTTCCTGTCGGACGGATGTACCAATATTGTCCGTGAAGGAGATGAGTATCAGGAGATATTCCCGGTATGGGACTGGAGGCGGATTCCCGGCGTAACGGCTCCGCAGTTAAAAGAGATTCCAATGGCGAAGAGTGACTGGCAGACAAAAGGTACTTCTGAGTTTGCCGGTGGAGTGTCGGACTCTCTGTATGGTGCGACCGCCTATGCCTATGAGGACAATTATGCGGGGGTATTGACCCGGGCACATAAGGCCTGGTTCTTTTATGAGAATGAAGTGGTATGTCTGGGAGCAGGGATCACATCAGGTGCTGAGGCAGAAGTGGTGACTACGGTAAACCAGTGTCTGGAGAAAGGACAGCCGGTATGGATCAGGAACGGAAAGAAAGTTTGTCAGATGAATCCGGGAGACAGTGTCGGCGGTTCACTGAAATGGGTGTTGCATAATGGAGTCGGATATATATTCCCGGAAGGTGGAACAGTCTTCTGTCAGGATAAAATGCAGACAGGTAATTGGTATGATATCAATCACACGGCTTCACGGGAGCAGGTTGGCAAACAGGTGGTGACGGTTGGCATCCGGCATGGCCGGAAACCGGCAGCGGGTACTTATGCATATCTGGTAGTTCCGGATCTGCAGACAGCCGGCGAAATGGAGGCATATTGCAAAGATGCTTCCATCCGGATTCTGAAGAATACTCCGGACTTGCAGGTAGTCAGAAACCGGAAACTGAAAATGTGGCATCTGGTGTTTTATGCTCCGGGAACTTTTGAAAGCCGTGACTTGTCAGTCAGAGCCGACCGTCCCTGCATTTTGCAATTGCGGGAAACGAAGGAAGGCCGCCTGGTGGTGCATGCGGCTGATCCGGCCCAGAGTCAGCAATTGCTTACGCTGGATATTTGGAAAGGACGGACTTCTTCACGGCCTTTTACCTGGCAATGTGACTTCTCACAGGACGGTATGCTTCCTGGAGCATCCAGAATGATTCAACTGTCTTCCGACTGTTTCCGTCTGTAGTTCTGGGGAGTTTCTCCGTATTGATTCTTGAAGCAGCGGCTGAAATAGAGTGGTGAGCTGAATCCACTCCGGTCGCTGACTTCTGCAATAGGGAGAGTCGGATATTTTTGTAGCAGGGTTGCCGCATATTTCAAACGATAATTCAGCAGGAAATTATTGGGAGTCATACCGGTGAGTGCCTTGAATTTCGAGTAGAGCAGGGAACGTCCCATACCTACTTCCTGACAGAGTTTGGGAATGTCAAATTCAACATCATCGATATGCTGTTCTATAACTTCATCCACCTTCTGGAGAAATTGCTGGTCGAGCGGGTTGATGCTGGCCAGGTCAACTTCCGAGATGGGCTGTTTCTTCAGTTGGTGCTGGATGAGTAACCGGTTGCGTACGAGATTGTTGGTGCGTGCCAGCAGAATCTGAGTGTCAAAAGGCTTGGTAATATAGTCATCAGCTCCCCGGTTCAATCCTTCGATGTTTTGTTCCGTACTGTTCAAAGCGGTGAGCAGGATCACGGGAATATGGCAAAGATCAATGTTGCTTTTGATCTTCAGACACATTTCCGTACCGTTCATTTCAGGCATCATGATGTCACTGATAATGATGTCCGGTTTATGTTCAAAGGTGGCCGAGAGTCCTTCCTTTCCGTTGGTTGCCGTGATCACCCGGTAGAAAGGATCGAAGATGTTTTTCAGAGTCTGCAACAGGTCTGGATTGTCTTCTACCAGTAACAGGTGTTATTTTTTCTTTTCACCGGAATCAGCTGTCTCGTTTTCCGGTTCATTCTGCAGGAGTGGGTTTTCCTGAGGTTGGGGAATAGGTGGAAGTGCCGGTTCCTGACAGGGAGGAAAGTACGCCTTTTCTTCTTTGGGCGGTGTATTCTCGCAGAACTGCACGCGTGTATCTTCGTTGAAGACTTCTTTCTCCAGCGGAAGTGTAACGGTAAAGGTACTTCCCTGGTGAAGGATACTGCTTACCGTGATTGTTCCATGATGTGCTTCGACAATGTTTTTTGTCAGGGCCAGTCCGATGCCTGTTCCGGGATATTTTTCTTGTCCTTTTTGGTCTTCTCCCTGGAAGAAGCGTTCAAAGATTCTTTGTTTCTCGTTTTCAGGGATACCGGTTCCGCTGTCTGTCGTCTGTATGATCAGCTGATTTCCCTGGATACAGGCTTTCAGGCGGATGCTTCCTCCGTCAGGAGTATATTTGAAAGCATTGGAAAGAAGGTTGAAGAATACCTTTTCCATTTGAGTCCGGTCTATCCAGCACAGGATATTTTTCGGCTCAGATTCAAAGGTATAATCTATCTTGCGCTGTTGGGCATAGTCGGTAAAGGTGAGATAAATTTCTTCAAGCATCAGGCAGATGTTCTGGGATGCCAGATGCAGAATCACATGATTCTGGGTGAATTTACGGAAGTCAAGGAGTTCCGTTATAAGGTTAGTCATGTATTGGGTGTTTTGTTTGATCTTCAGCAGCTTGTTGTATAATTGTACCGGGAGCTGTTCCTGAAGCAAGGCATCCAGATGACTGATGATAAGGGTAAGGGGGTACGGAACTCATGACTGACATTCGTAAAGAAGACGAGCTTAGCCCGGTTGACTTCTTCGATATGCTGTTTTTCAAAACGTTCTTTTTCCAGAGAAAGAGCCAGTGCCCGTTTGGCCAGCTTGTTACGGACAAACCAGAAGCTGCCTGCACCAATAGTGATGAGGTAGAGCATCCAGGCCCAGATGGTGGAATACCATGGGGTGGAGATATATATCTGTAAAGAGATGGTTTGTTCTTCTGATCCTTGCTGAGGTCTGACTTTGAGGGTGTAGTTTCCGGGGTCGAGATTGGTGTAATGGATCTCGTTGGCAGAAGTGGAAATCCATTTGTCGTCAAAGCCTTCAAGCTTGTATTCAAAGGTTTGCCGGCGTGACTGTTCTTTGTGGTCGGAGTAGGTAAACTCGATGATACAGTTATTCTGGTTATGTTTGAGCTTCAGCTTATGGGTAAAAGGAAGGGTCTGGTCAAGTATATTGTCTGCCGACAAGGGAGTAACCAGCCGGTTGTTGATCCACAGACGTGAGAAATACAGAGGTGAATTGTGGGCCGCATTGCTTCGGAAACTTTCTGCCGGAACCATTGTGATTCCCTTGGGACCTCCGATATAGATTTCATGTTGGGGGGATACATATAAGCCTCCTCCATAGATGAGAGGTATTTCTGCGGGGAGTACAATCGTGGATGCCTGCCGTTTTTCGGGAGTAAAAAGCGTAATTCCTTTATCGGTGCTGATAGCAATCGAATGTTCGTCAACGCGGGCTATGTTATAGCAGTAGTCACTGGGAAGCTGACTGTTGGCATGGTATAGTGAGTAACCTCATGGCTTTTTGCATTGTAAAAATAAATACCTGATCCCAGTGTGCTGATATATGCTCCCTGATCGGTTGCCAGAATGTGACTGAGATTGCCGTAACAGTCATAAGGAGTCATGGATATCCGTCGGGTCAGTGTATTGTCAGTGAGTGAAAATATGTCAACATAGTTCCAGCCCATGATATAGAGTGTACCTTGGGGAGAGATATCGAAGTATTCGCAGAAAGAACTGGTATTGGAAAGGAACTGGAACGTATCTGTATCCGGATCGAGACAGAACAGTCCTTTACGGGTGGTGAGATAGAGTTTGTCATTCCATATTTCCAGGTGATAGATGATGTCTCCCGGATTATCAGCCGGTTCCGGTAATTATGGAAAGTGTGTTGACGGATATCGTACCGGGAGAGTCCTCCCAGATAAGTTCCGATGTAAAGGTTGTTTCTGCGCGGGTCGTAGACAATGCTTTTGATGTTATTATGAGGCAGACCGTCTGCCTTGCCGGCTGTAAACTGTTTGAGAAGATTCCATCCGGGGCCGATCTGACTGATACCTCCTCCGTCGGTACTGATCCAGAGATTACGTTCGTTGTCCTGAACCATTTCACCAATGTAAGAGTAATAGATTCCTGGCTGGGCGTGGCTCTGGTAGTTATAGTGGAGGTATTCTTCCTTGCCAGGATTGAAATAACTGACTCCGCCGTAATAGCTTCCGAGCCAGATGATTCCCTGTCTGTCGGTATAGAGAGCGAAAAGTGAGGGATGGCTGAGACGTACATGCTGAGGTATCTGTATTTTGGTATAGAGACCTGTCTGGGGATTGTATTTTTCCAGGCCGGACGTTCCAAACCATATATTATGCTGGCTGTCTTCTGTGAATTGTCGGATTTGCCGATCGCTGGTACCTTTCCCGTCGTGAGGTGAATAAGGAACATTGATAAGTTTGCCGTTGATGATACGGTAAAGCCCGTCCATGTAAGTACCGATCCAGATTTCCCGGCTACTGCTTTCGAAAATGGTATGTACTCCTTTGCTCTGAAGCTGATGTTTCATATTGGGATCTGTTGCATTTTGGGCTATGTAAATCCCGTTGTCAGTCCCTATGTAGATATTCCCATTGCGGGTGATGGTCAAGGCTGTGATGTCGCTGGCTGGAAGATTGCGGACATACAGACTTTGTTTTTTTGAGTATCCCACACAAACAGGGTATCATGTCGGGTATACCAGATCGCTGTATCCGTAGTGGTGAGTGCAGAAGTCTGGTTCCCAGTGGTAAGCTGGCTGAAACGTTCGCAGCGGATGTCGTAAGTAAAAAGATTACGGTCAGCAATGAAATAGATATTTCCGTCGTTGCCACAGTGGATATAGTCAATGGAATTTCCTAGCCAGAGCTTTTCTCCGGGGCCGCTTTCCACCCATCCTTTATAGTATCGGATGTGATGTCCGTCGTAGATGTTGATACCTTCATGGGTACCAAACCACATGCGTCCCAGACTGTCCTGGCAGATGGACATGACAGAAAACTGGGAAAGTCCGTTTCCTAAGTTCAGATTTCTGAAATATTCAGCATGTATGTTCTGCCGGAAACAGCAGAGCAGCAGGAGAGTCAGAAGGTATATAATGTTTTTTTTCATGGTAGTCTCTTGATAGATTTATATCCCATCCAGGGAAGGAATGTTTGGTCAGGGAACAAATATACAAAGAACTTATGGAATAAGACTGTTTTTTGATTGTTAAAAAGACAGGGACAGACTGGTGTAAGATTCAAGTTTCCATATAAACTCTCTTACAGTTGAAAAGTTGTATAAAACGATAATAAAATTTCAGTATGTTTGTTTATTGACTAAAAAGTAATTGATTTGTTTTTATTTTATGGTAAATAAATTACATTTGTGAATCTTAAACAAATTGGGTATGGAAACATATAGTCGGATAGCAATCAAGGTAGGGAGTAATGTACTGACCCGTCCGGACGGAAGGTGGATCTGACACGTATGTCAGCACTGGTTGACCAGATAGCAGAGTTACGGAGAATGGACAAGGAAGTGATCCTGATCAGTTCGGGAGCTGTGGCTGCCGGAAAAGGAGAAATGAAAGAATGTACCGGTCTGGATGCGGTGTCGGCCCGGCAACTCTTTTCCGCGGTTGGACAGATCAAACTGATGAACCGGTATGATAAATTTTCGGAGGGTATGGACTTCGGTGCGGACAGGTATTGACCATGAAAGAGAGTTTCTCTACCCGCCGGCATTATCTGAACCAGAAACAGTGTATGGAGGTGATGCTGGAACATGGGATTGTTCCTGTTGTCAATGAGAATGATACCGTGTCGGTGACGGAGCTGATGTTTACGGACAATGATGAACTTTCCGGATTGGTTGCCACCATGATGGGGGTAGATGTACTGTTGATTCTTTCCAATGTGGACGGGGTGTATGATGGAGATCCCGCTTTGCCGACATCTGCATTGTTGCGGGAGGTTGTCCCGGATGCCCGGCTGGATACGGATTCCATTGTACAGACTTCCCGTTCTTCTTTGGGACGCGGAGGCATGATCACCAAGTTTCGTATGGCCCAGAAGGTAGCGTCTGAAGGTATCACGGTGATTATAGCCAATGGCAAACGGGAACATATTCTGACAGATATTCTGCTGGAGCGTAATGAAGTGCCTTATACTCGTTTCCTGCCTGGAAGTCATCCTGTTTCCGGAGTGAAGAAATGGATTGCTCACAGTGAAGGTTTTGCCAAGGGAAAGATTCAGATCAATGAAGGAGCTTACCGGGCACTTTTGTCTTCACAGGCGGCCAGTTTGCTGCCGGTAGGAGTCGTAGCTGTAGAAGGACAATTTGAAAAAGATGATATTGTGCAGATACTTGCTCCTGACGGCTCGGCATTTGCTTTGGGTAAAATCAGCTGTAGTGCAGAGGAGGTACAGTTCCGCATGGGATTACAGGGCGAACGTCCCTTTGTTCATTATAATAATCTTTACATTGAGTGGAGGACAGAATGATGGAGCAGACTTTAAAAGACCAGTTGAAGGAAGCACGCAAAGCTTCACATGCGTTAAACCGTGTGTCTGAAGAACAGATTGACCGGGTATTGATGAATCTGGCTGATGCTGTGGAAAAGCATATGGAAACAATCTTGCAGGCCAATGCTGCTGATCTGTCCAGAATGGATCCGGCTGATCCCAAATACGACCGTCTCCGGTTGAGCCAGGAGCGTATTCAGGGGATGGCCGCGGATATCCGGAAGGTAGCGGACCTGGCATCTCCTTGTGATGTGGTTCTGAAAGAATGGACGCAGCCGAATGGGATGCATATTCGTAAGGTGTCGGTACCTTTCGGAGTAATCGGGGTAATTTATGAAGCGCGTCCGAATGTGACACTGGATGTTTTTTCGCTTTGTCTGAAAAGCAGGAATGCCTGCGTCTTGAAGGGCGGAAGCGATGCAGACGTGTCCAATAGTGCATTAAGGGATGTGATTCGCACCGTGCTGAAAGAGGAGAATTTCCCGGAAGCCTGTGTGACTCTGTTACCTCCCGGACAATGAACAGACACAGGAGAATG
>ENA-OQHA01000611-OQHA01000611.1-human-gut-metagenome-genome-assembly--contig:-NODE-611-length-17162-cov-2.519108_pt1 | contig 17162 bp, 19 predicted proteins | sample MGYA00242558_ERZ504707 | MGnify/ENA primary metagenome ERZ504707 (study PRJEB26092, sample SAMD00036197) | human gut metagenome | host: Homo sapiens | study: EMG produced TPA metagenomics assembly of...
AGAAGGACATAATAATAAAGAAAAAAGAAGCGAGCAGAGCAAACAAACTATCGGCCTGGGATACTGGCCCTTGCGGAACTGCAAACAAGTATAACAGCTATGGCACAATCCAGTTAAACAAAATAATGCACAGATCATTCAGACAGGAAAACGGAAAGGTGACACAGCATTGTTTGATGCTCATACTGGAAAATTACAGAAATAACAATCTATGATACCAATGAACAACCTATATCCAGCAAGATGAAAGGAATCATATATTCATTCCATACCGGACAATGGGGAGGTATCATAACCCGTATTCTATATTTCTGTCTGCATTCGTAGGAGGTATTTTACCACTTACAGGATATTATCTTTGGATAAAGCGCATAAGCCGGAAAAAACATCGTGAAGTTTGACCGAAAATTTGTACAAAAATAAAACTAGCTGAAGTTTTAGGAAAAACTTCAGCTAGTTTTTTTTATATCGCTCGGGAAGAGCTAAAATTATTTAGGCTGCTTTCCAATATAAGCCAGAATACCACCGTCTACGTAAAGCACATGACCGTTTACGAAGTTTGAAGCATCCGAAGCAAGGAAAATAGCCGGACCCATCAGGTCTTCCGGATTTCCCCAGCGTGCAGCAGGAGTCTTGGCAACAATGAAAGCATCGAAAGGATGACGGGAACCGTCTGCCTGACGTTCACGCAAAGGAGCGGTCTGAGGAGTAGCGATATAACCCGGACCGATACCGTTACACTGGATGTTGAATTCACCATATTCAGATGCGATGTTGCGGGTAAGCATCTTCAAGCCACCTTTTGCTGCTGCATAAGCCGATACTGTTTCACGGCCAAGTTCACTCATCATTGAACAGATGTTGATAATCTTTCCGTGACCTTTCTTGATCATGCTAGGAATAACAGCTTTTGATACGATGAACGGAGCATTCAAATCAACATCGATTACCTGACGGAATTCGGCTGCTGACATCTCACACATCGGAATACGCTTGATGATACCTGCATTGTTTACCAGAATATCGATAACACCTACTTCCTTTTCAATCTGGGCAACCAAAGCATTTACAGCTTCTTCGTTGGTTACATCACAAACATAACCACGAGCATCAATACCCAGTTCCTTATATGCTGCAAGACCTTTGTCTACCAGTTCCTGCTTGATGTCGTTGAATACAATTTGCACCAGCCTGTGCAAAACCTGTTGCAATTGCAAAACCGATACCGTAAGAAGCTCCTGTTACAAGAGCTACTTTACCTTCGAGTGAAAAATTAACCATAGTTTTCTTTAGTGTTTATATTGTTAATAACTAATATCAACCTTAAAAAAGCAAATTGTTTTTCCGTTTACGAACACGGATTTATTTATTCTAATTTTCTAAGTTCACAAATATACTAATTTCTTTTTATTAGTGTGCTAATATTTCGCACATCTTATCTTGAAACGCACGAGCTTCCTTACCTCGTAAAACATTCTGGTTGATAATAACAAAAGCAAGCATATCGCCATTTCCTGCTTTTACATATCCGGCAAGTGAACTTATCCCTGTAACAGTACCGGTCTTGGCACGTACATTCCGATATGCTTTTCCCTGCTTCATACGATAATGCAGTGTCCCATCTACTCCCGCAACGGGAAGAGCCTCATAAAATGTATGAAAGATCTCAGGATGTGCATAAGCATATTTCAGATACTCCATCATCAAATCGGGAGAGATATAATTGTAAAGTGATACACCACTGCCATCTACGATACTGTAATTATCGGGATTACGCCCGATCTCATGCTTCATAAAGGAGTGAATAACTTCCTGCGCATCCTTAAAACCTACATTTTTTTTCCCAGAACGACTGATAGCCAGATGATAAAACATTGCTTCGGCAGACAGATTATCACTTTTCTTCAACGCACGTTTTAATACAGGTTCCAACGGTCGTGAAAATGTATACATACCAGTTGCCTCATCCGGACATATTCCATACCGGACTGACTGTATAGAAATACCCGTTTCTTTTAAACGATAAGCAAATGTATGCAGAAAAAAATCTTTTGACGAATACATATTCAGTGTCTTTGTACATCTGTAATTAGCATTTCCATCCACACAAATCGTATTACCATTATCCAGCCAGTTACGGGTAACTTTCAGTTTTCCACATTGCGGAGCATAGCTCTGAGCTAAATTGCAAACGGTGTAATAATCAGATTCTGGTATAACCTCTATTTTCGGCTTTCTTCCCTTCGATGTGGGAATTACTGTTACATTTACGCATCCTCTGTTTAACATGAGCGGAGATAAATATGGCTGAAAGGCTTCGGGAGTATCATCCCAAGACCATCCTGCCCCCCAATAAATAGAGTCTGTCAACGATACATCTGCAATCAGGCTCCCTTGAATACAACGTATTCCGGAGTTATGAACAGCTTCTACCAGTTATTCATATCCTCATCCATAAACTCCGGATCGAATCCACCGACTAGATATAAATCTCCCTGTAATATACTGTCCTGAACGATAGTTCCTGTATAAGCAATCCGTGTATTGAAAAGATAATATTCTCTAAGCTCTGCCAATGCAGTAACCGATGTTATCACTTTTTCAATGGAGGCAGGACGATAAAGTTTTTTATCCTGATAGGCATACACCTGCTTTCCTTGTGTCAAATTGAAAACACTAATGCCAACCTCCGAAGTCGTCAATACTTTTTCTGAAGAAACCAATGCATCCAGCTTTCCGGCAATAGACTGGGCAGCCAGTGTACAACAACATATTATGAGAGAGATTAATACTAGTCCTGTTCGCTTCATATATTACAATTCTCTAAAGATTTCACCTACTGTTGGGTGCGGAAAAACAAAACGTTTTAAAATATTCCAGAATTACGGTGTTCTTCTACCATCATACCTCCCAAGACAATTAACTCGGAAGCAGGATTTCCCAATATATGTACGCCAAGCACCGTATCTTTATCGTCTACCAAAACTTTAATAACTCCATTTGAACCTTCATTTTCAGCAACAAACCGTCCTGAATATGCCATGGGCAATTTCACTGTACGATATGAAGTACCATTTGCCTGCAACACCTCTTCTGTCTGTCCTACAGAAGCAATTTCCGGATTGGTATAAACAACTCCTGGAATAGCACGGTAACTCATTTCTTCCGGCTCACCCAAAATATCTTTTACGCTATTTCTGCTTCTCTCACAGCCGTATGAGCCAGCAAAGAAACGCCATTCAGATCACCACATACATATACTCCAGGAACAGAGGTACGTAAATGAGCATCGACACGGATATGCCTACGCTCTGTTAGCTCCAGGTTCAGATTTTCAAGACCAAAGCCTTCTGTAACAGGCCGACGACCTACACTCATCAACAGCTTATCGGCACATATACTGTTTGCTCCATCCGCATTTTCATAATGTACATGTATTCCTTCGTCATCCTGTGAAAGACTGGTTACTTTGGCGCCAAGCAGGAATTTAACTCCTTTCTTTGAATATTCTGTGCGAAGAGAAGCCGCAAGTTCACGATCGATGCCATTCAAGATTTCATTCATCATTTCGATGACGGTTACTTGTACTCCCAGGCTAGAAAAGAAAGAAGCAAACTCCATTCCGATAACTCCTCCCCCTACAATAGCAAGCGAACGAGGCAATTCTTTATTATCGAGTGCATCACGGTGAGTCCAATAACTAACCTGATCAATACCTTGTATCGGAGGAATAACAGTCTGACTACCTGTACAAATAATCAGATGTTCACATTCGTACGTTTCATCTGCACAACGTACAGTATTCTTATCCACAATATAAGCTTCTCCATTAACAACAGTAACCTGCTGTGCTGCCAGTTTAGCCTTAATCCCTAAAACCAGTTTACGGACAACCTTGGCTTTTCGTGAAATAATTTCGGCAAATCAAAAGAAGCGTCTGGTACACTTACAGCATATTTCGATGCATGACGGGCATAATCGTATACTTTAGCTGAATAAAGCAATGTCTTCGTCGGTATACATCCTTCATTCAGACAAACACCTCCCAAACTATTCTTTTCGAACAGAACAACACTCAATCCAGCCTTACCGGCAGCTTCGGCAGCTGTATATCCGGCAGGACCTCCACCAATAATTGCAAGTTGGAATTTCATATTATTTTATTTAGATTAATAGGTTTCAATTTATATCAGCTCCAGTTTTCGTATTCCATATCCGGATAATATTCGTATAGAGTATCTACAAACAATTCCGGCTCCTGTAAAGGATACCACCTGTCACTTTTTTCAGCAATGATACGCAGAGCTTTACGCTGGGGGTCAAAATACACTTTGGTAATTCCCTTCAAAACGACTTTTGAAAAGCCTAAATAACAAACTACATGTACTGTTCCATCATCATCTATCCGGTATTCTTTTATTTCTTCAAACATGCAGAACAATACATCAAGTATAAAAATCAATACCATAGCAAGTACCCAAAGTCTTTCCTGATAATAGATTATACCTAATATAACAGTCAGGACAAGAGCACTTATAAGAGTTTCACATATAAATCTCTTTACCGATTTTCGAGGTTTGAAATTTTTCATAAAACATATTTTAGTTATCGATCATATCTGTATTTTCGCCACTTTTCATTTTTTTCTGTACCCATCGGATAAAATCTTCCGCATTTTGAGGAGAGACAAAAACTTTTCATGTTTATCACCGACACGATAAGTTATCTCAACTCGATGAACAGAAAGGGCAGGAGCAATGGAGAAAGAATTTACTTCGCACATGCCGACAATAGTATTCAGTAATATAGTTTTATCAGCCACAAAACGTCCTGTTTCAATCAATAACTTGCCACTACCCGTAACAATATAACGTGTATGTATTAACATTTCAATTTCAAATATCATCACAGCAGCAACCAGTAATGTGGCTATGGTATAATGAAACCAAAAGAAATCGAACAATAAAAAAGCGGTAACAGCCATCAGTAACCAGTACCACCAGTCTACTTTAGAGTGAAAAGTCCTGTCCATTATATCTACGAGATTTATTAATTCTTTGTGAAGATAGCAATTTATCACCGAAAACCATACTTATCATAAGGTTCTTTAGAAAAAAACAAAGAGACAGTGCTCTCATGTCAGTTTTTTTGTAGTTTTGCAACAATATATACATATTTTATTATGGTAAGAAAATTCGATTTTCTCGTTATCGGTTCAGGAATTGCCGGAATGAGCTTTGCGCTGAAAGTTGCGCATAAAGGTTCGGTTGCACTGATCTGCAAAGCCGGACTAGAAGAGGCCAATACCTACTATGCACAAGGAGGAATTGCTTCTGTAACGAATCTGAAAGTGGATAACTTCGAAAAGCATATCCACGATACAATGGTAGCTGGCGACTGGATTAGCGACCCGGAAGCTGTAGAAAAAGTAGTGCGTAATGCCCCTGCTCAGATTGAAGAATTAATAAACTGGGGAGTTAACTTCGATAAAACCGAAAACGGAGAATTCGATTTACATAAAGAAGGAGGGCACTCTGAATTCCGCATTTTACACCATAAGGACAATACTGGAGCAGAAATTCAGACCAGCCTGATCGAAGCTGTAAAAAAACATCCTAATATCACAGTATTTACCAACTTCTATGCTGTAGAAATTATCACTCAGCATCATCTTGGCATCATCGTAACTCGTCATACACCGGGCATTAAATGCTTTGGTGCTTATGTATTGAATGAAAAAACAGGAGATGTAGATACCTTCCTTTCAAAAGTCACAGTAATGGCTACAGGAGGATGTGAAGCTGTATATACCCATACAACCAATCCGCTGGTTGCCACTGGTGACGGTATCGCAATGGTTTATCGTGCTAAGGGACTTGTAAAGGATATGGAATTCATCCAGTTCCATCCAACAGCCTTGTATCATCCGGGAGACCGTCCTAGTTTCTTAATAACAGAAGCCATGCGTGGATATGGAGCTGTATTAAGAAATCTCGGCGGAGAAGAATTTATGCAAAAATATGATCCACGTTTATCACTTGCTCCGCGCGACATCGTAGCCCGTGCCATAGATAGTGAAATGAAACAACGGGTGAAGATCATGTATATTTGGATGTAACTCATAAAGATCCGGAAGAAACAAAGAAACACTTCCCCAATATTTATAAAAAATGTCTTAGCCTGGGTATAGATATTACCAAGGATTATATTCCGGTGGCTCCTGCCGCTCATTACTTGTGTGGCGGTATCAAAGTTGACTTGGACGGACAATCTAGCATCAAACGTCTGTATGCTATCGGAGAATGCTCTTGTACCGGATTGCATGGAGGAAACCGTCTTGCTTCCAATTCGCTTATTGAGGCTATCGTATATGCAGACTCTGCTGCGAAACATGCTTTAAGCGTTCTCGACCGCTATGACTTCAATGAAGATATTCCTGAATGGAATGCAGAAGGTACAATCAGCAATGAAGAACGCATCCTGATTACTCAGAGCATGAAAGAAGTAAATCAGATTATGGAATCATACGTAGGTATCGTACGAAGCAATCTTCGTCTTGTTCGTGCATGGAATCGTCTGGACATCTTATACGAAGAAACAGAACGATTGTTTAAGCGTGTAAAGGCTTCACGTGAAATCTGTGAACTGCGTAATATGATTAATGTCGCTATTTAATTACGCGTCAGGCTATGGAACGTAAAGAAAGCAGAGGCTACATTACACCATAGACTATCCGCATCCAGCCAAACAACAAGACAATACCGAAGTTTTATAAAATCCACTGTTGATAAACAAAAAGGAGTTGTATCCCATTGATACAACTCCTTTTTGTATTATGCATCCCAAAATTCTAGATTTAAATCCCTATTCTTTAAACTTCAAATCAAAAATATAAGTTCCTGATTCCAACTCTATACTTTTATCATCACCAGACAAATTATCCGGAAGATACAAAGTAGCTGTTGAATTAGGAGGAACAATAACTTTATACGTGATTTTACCATTCACTTGTTCCCATCCTGAGTATATTTTACCATAAGAAGAATGATAAGTCGCCTCAAATTGCTTTAAATCCCTAGGGACATACGGCTTTAATATTATATGTTTAAAACCTGGGAACTTGACATCAGGATAAATGCCTCCCAAACCTTTATATAACCATCCGCCAATCTCGCCAAACATCATATGATTATCCGAAATATCGCGAGTTGCATTTAAATCCCAATTTTCAAGCAAGGTAGTTGCACCATTAGCAACCCAATTTCCCCATGAAGATACGTATCCTGTACAGCTAGCCGATAAGCAGTTTCAGCCTCTCCATTCTCACTCAAAGCGTTCAACAATGCTTTTGCTCCTAATACACCAACATCTAAATGAAATCCACATTCTCTGACTTTACAAGCCAAATTATGTGCGACTTTACGTTTCATATGTTCCGGAGTTACTCCCCACATAAGAGGTACACTCTGTTCTGTCTGAGTACCACTGGCGTAAACCCCTGTCTCATAGTTTAAATATTTAGCATTAATGGCTTGCTTTATTTCTTCAGCTAATTTCGAATAGTAGAGGTAATCCTCTTTCTTACCCAGCAATTTAGCCGTCTCAGACAATATCTTTGCATCTACATAAAAATAGGTAGAAGATGTCAACTCCTTAGAGGAATGAGATTTAACCGGGACCAAATCACCTCTTCCCCAGTCCGTCAAACGGCCTATACTTTTCCGTTCAGCATAATCTACATATTTTTATTGCTTCATAGCAGTCAGTCAAAGGTTTAAGATCGCCATAGAACAGATATAAATTCCAAGGAATAATGGCAATAGTACTTGTCCAATCAAGACCATTATCTGTTCCATATCCCCATCCTCCAGTAGGAATTATATCAGGAAGGACTCCGTTAGGCTGTTGTTCATCACGATGATCGGCAAGCCACTTTTCATATACTGTAATTCCGTCATAATTATATAAAGCCGTTTCAATCGCGAAATGTGCATCTCCTGTCCAACCATTTTTTTCTCTTTGGGGACAATCTGTAGGATATCCCATCAAGTTTGAAAGATATGCTTTGTTTGTGGCTCTCCACAAGCGATTAATTATTGTATCGGAAGATGTATAAATCCCACTTGTGGTACATCACTATGAACAAAATAGGCCGTCAGACTTCGTTCATTCAGCTTTATAGGATGGCTACTTATCACCTCGACATAACGAAATCCCTTATAATTGAACTTTGGCATAAATTCTTCTTCTCCCTGCCCTTTTAATATTATTATGTCAGTCTGAAAAGGGTCCGAATCATCTACCGGACGATGATACACATCTATATTGGATGTATTCACCCTACCGTTAGAATAAAGTCTTTCTCCATGCTTTAAACGAATCACTGTACCTTTCTCTCCTGTCACTTTAAGAGATGTAACCCCTGACATATTTTGTCCGAAATCAAATACATAAACCGAATCTGACAGACTGGTCATACGACGAGCTACATATGTCTCTACAGAGCGAATAGGATGTAATTGCTGTGCAGTCAAGCAAGTTGATGGGACACTGCGATAAGACGATTCCCGCCACGTTGAATCATCATATCCTGGAAGATTCCAACCATCTAACTCCGCTTGAGCATCATAGTGTTCTCCCGTATAAATACTATTAAACAATAATCCCCTTCTCTGGTACGCCAGTCACGGTCTGTACAGATAATATCTTTTGTACCATCAGCATACATAATATGCAAATCCATACAGAAAGCAGGACGATTTCTCCAAGGCGCATGATGAAAATCCCAAACAGCAATCGACTGATGATTATACCATCCATTGCCTAATAAGACACCTATCGCATTCTTCCCCTCCTGTATAAGCTTGGTTACATCATAAGTTACATATAAATTTCGTCTGTCAAAACGTGTATACATCGGATCCAGTCGATGATTTCCAACCTTCTGTCCATTCATATAAAGTTCATATAATCCAGCTACTGCAATATATGCTCTAGCGGAATATATACTCTTATTTACAACAAATTCCTTACGGAAATAAGGAGCAGGCTTATAATCCATATCTCTCCCATCGCTAATCCAGGATCCTCGCCAATTATGCATTTCAAGCATTCCGGTTTCAAAGCTGGCAATATCAGAACTCGTCTTATTACCATCTTTATCCCATACCTCAACTTTCCAAAAATATTTTGTAAACGGCAGCAGCTTCTTTCCATTATATACAAATTGCATTGTCTCTGTTTTCCTTTTACCTGTATCCCAACAATCTGCATAATTTTTATCAGCAAGCTTTAAAGAATCAGTACTTACTAATACTCTACAAGCTTTTTGCATAGCCTTATCTCTTACATCATCCAAATGCCATCTTAAACGTGGATGTAATGCATCAATACCTAAAGGATTACTCAAATATTCACAAAGCATCCCTACAGGCACACACCGCTCCTGAGAAACAGCAACAAAGACTGATTTGACTAAAACCAGTCCCAATAATAAAACACGGTTAATCTTCATAGTATATAACATTATATCTATTTTACAAAAGTTCGCTATGGTAATAAAAACAACTTACCTAAGAATACATTAATACTGTAAACTCAGGTAAGTTCTTCAAATTTATCAATTGCTAAAGCTTTAGCTTTCTGTTCTTTTCATTATTCAAAAACTGACAAACGCGCATACATTTCAATTAAGGCAGCTTGAGTCAGTAACCACTTCGATTCCTTTTGTTTATCAATATCATGAACAAAAACATCATTTCCAAACAAGCCGTTAGTATTTGGATTATGCTTCCACATATATACCAATGTTTCTTTGAAATTATTTAAGTAAACCGGATTTTTATCTATCTGATAAAGCTCTTCAAAACCTCTTAGCATTATTGCAACAAACCATATATTACCATTTTTTAAAGCTCTAAAGTTATGATTCTCTTCTGTTTGGAAATCCTCAAAAAAGTAATCATTACAAGCCTTTGCCAGATTATGAGCATCGGTAAGATATTCCTTTTCTCCAGTTTGCTTATATAAAAGAGAAGCTGCTTGAAGCATTTGCCCACTATTATACTGAAACTTTGTTTCATTGATCTTACCATCCAGAGAAATATTATCAAAGTACAAATAATCTGCAGAATCCTGCAAACAACTTTTTGTCCAATGATATAATTCCTTTCCTGCTTCTAAGTATTTTTTTCATTTGTAGCCTCATACAGTTTTAACGCAAATACAGCTGCCGGAGCATTAGAACATGTATTCTTTGATAACTTCTTCTGCTCACACCAATATATACCATCGTTCAAAACTGAATCTCGTCCACTTTCTATAAATTTCCATATTTTTTCAGCAGAAGATAAATAATTTGATTTTTGGGTTAATTTATAACTCTCAAGAAAATCAATACCAATCCACAAATTATCATCATAAAAAACGGTCTGAATACCCCGCTTCTGCAATATACGACTGATAACAGACTGGAAGGCGTAACGAATCCCAGTAACACTCAAGCCCAGGAATAATCATTGAATCCAACATTTGTTTAAATCGGTTATCATCACTTGCCCGTAACAAAGCATTTACAGCAGAAAACATTCCAGATGTTGGCCATAAATAAGCAACTCTATCCTTTCGAATAGTATCCTCACCAGCCAGATAAGTAACCATATCATCATCTTTGAAGGATAGTTTCATGAAATAATTCCAATTCTAGCTGTACTATAATACGTTAATGTACTATCCAATAAAGCTACAGCATATGAAGAGAGTTCACACTGACTTTTCTTTTTATGCGTACTACAAGAGAATAATGAGCTTAAACATAAAGTTATAACTAATAGTTTCTTCATAGATTAATTTTATTAAAAACAAATATAATATATTATCAAATAAACAGGAAGAATCAATCTGTCAATGAGTTATCAGTTATGAATTCGTAACTTTTTATTTCATAACGCTTAAGTTTACATTTACCTGTCCTATTCATTTTTACTTTTTTATCAACGGCTTCTAAAGTAACCAAATTAAACAATCCTTTTTCAAAGTCATAAGAAACCCCATCATCTTCTAATAAAAGACATGATGCTTCAGATACTCCATAAACTTGCAATGCAACTTAAATACTGTTTCTTGAGTAACATAAGGCACAGCATCGGCTAAGGGTAATAAAGTACCCTCACGCACAAAAAGTGGAAGCTGATCAAAATCTGTTGCAACTTCATACTCTCTGTTTCCCTCATATCTTTCATTTGTATTAAAATTATACCAAATGCCTGCTGGGAAATACACTTTCCTAGAATTTGCATTTTCATATAGGGGAGCAGCCATTAATCCATCACCTATCAAATATTGATCAGAGATATCACGTAAACGTATATCATCTGGATAATCCATAAGTAATGGTCGGAAAGGTGGAACCCCTTCTTTATGATATTTATAAAAAGCACTATAAAGGTAGGGAATAAGTTGCATACGTAAATTTATCAACGTACGTGTATAGTCTTCATACAGTTTAGCTTCCGGAAGGAACTCTCCTCGATCATTCTTACTACGGTCAAACTGCATCCACGGAGCATACTGTAAATACCATGCATTAACCATTGCCTGCGGTGAAAGAATCACTGTCTGAAGACGATGAAAAAAGTCTTTATCCGAATAAGCTTCACGCACTTCAGGACACCAAAGCAAACCACCAAAAGCCGAATTACAAATAGCTTGAATATAATCTTTATGGTTATAAGTATCGCTATAAAGAACAGCATTACGCGATGACATAAACATACCAGAAGAACGATAATCAAGATACGTACGTTGATTCATCCCTCTATAAATACTGTCTATAGTGTTGACATAAAGCGAACCAAACATTTGATGCATCTGTTCTCCATCTACTCCCGATGGGAAATGACTCATATCGGGGAATCCCCATGTTGCAGAACCATATGCAATATTTGAATTATCACATTCATCTAGCTTGAAAGCTGAAATACCTTCTTTTACTAACGTACGATGATAATCAGAGTATATTTTACGTGCCTCAGGCAACAAGAAATCAGGAACCAAACCATTCCAAACTAAAAAATCTCCAGCATATGGCATCATAGCCTCTCGAATAGGTGAGGTTGGATGTATATAAGCATGTTCCCAAAGATTAACTTTATATCCTAAGCTATTTAATTTATTCAGCATCTCTTTGTGATCAGGAAAACGTTCTTCATTCCATAAGTAAGAACAAGAATACGTTGCAGTTTGCCAACCAGGTTCCAAGCCCAAAACATCACAAGGAATCTTTGCTTCTCGAAAATAACGTGCAAAACGAATTACACTATCCTGAACAGCATCTCCTTTTACACGATACTTAAACCCTAACCCCCACATAGGTGGTAAACAACCTCCTCCAGACAATAAGTTATAACGTTTTACAACATCTTTCAGAGTAGGTCCTGCAATAACGAAAATCTCAATACCTTTTGCTCCAGGTATATCTATAAAAACCTTATTTCCACCACTACGATTTTCATAAAGTTCCTCTGTATTGACAGCTATTTTATTTCTATTTCCTTCTGTTGGACGTACATTTTGACTAATCTGTTGATTTGATCCACAAAGAAATGTTGTATAGCGTGCTGTATTAACTAAAATACCATATCCTTTAGTAGAAACATAAAATGGTTGTGGTGCATGAGTGTATCCCAAATCGTTTAAAGGATTATCATTTACAATTGGACGTTTACGTAAACCACGTTGGCCAAATGTTCCATATTGTAATCCAATCCATACAGTTGTTCATCTTTATCCAAAGGAATCTCTACCACACATCCTCGATCGCATACCTTTAAACAAACATCATCCAAACTAAAAGGAAGTTTTCCTTCAGACAATTCGTGCATAGCCTCAGAAACAGGTTTTCCTCCCAAAACAGCATAAGGAGTATAAGTATCAACTTCCCCTTTAGTCAATTTAATAACTCCCGGAGCTATTTCTTCTTGAACTATTTCCACATCCTTTTCTACCTTACAAGTAGAAAAACAAATACCAGTTAATAGTAAAACTCCAAATAAAATGTTTTTCATAGTATTTCTTCCTTAAATACTAACTTCTCTATACGATGCCTATAAAACTAAGACATAGATAATTTTCATTAAATATATCTATCATCATGTTCCTAAACCAACCATCCTAAAAGAATAAGATATTGGTAGAAACCATGATGTAAAATCAGAATAAAAATATCAAAACCTTATTGAATAAGTTTACCTTTCAATACTTGCATCCAATAACCACCAATTACAGAACGAGCCTGGAAGCCTCTCTGATTAGGTTCAATAGTCCATGTCCAATCACTCATAGGAACTCTATCTGGAGTTTCATTCATAAATTTATAAATTGGAGAAATAAACTTCTTGAAAGTAGCAGTATCATTACTCATAGCAGCAGTCCACATAATCCAATCATTCTTAGTATATGTTTCCCGACTATCAAGAGGCAAACCATATGTATTCTGTTTTGTCAAATAATATGCAATTTCTTTTTGTGCTACACTTTCTGGGAAAATATTCAATCCTAGTAATTTATCCCAAACCAGATTATACTTTTGACTCCAAGTACCAGGTTTGTCAAAGTCAATCGATAATGATCTCCATCATCTGCCATTTTTATCCACTGAGCAGCCATGTCCTTTGCCTTACTTATATATTTTTCCGCAATATCCTGTTTTCCAAGCATTCCAGCTAATTTTCCATAAGAAGCGACACCTAAAATAGCTTTAATAGAAAGATTTGCATTATGAGCAAATGTCCTGCAAAATCGTCTGTACAAAGTTGGTTTTCAGGATCAAGTCCTTTCTCCAATAAATAATCCGCCCAAGTTGTAAGCACTTCCCAATGCTTTTCTGCATATTGCGCATTTCCTTCTACAGTAGCAATAGCAGCAGCAAGAATCAACATATTTCCACTTTCTTCAACCGGCATATCACCTCCATATACCTGACCGTTAGCAAGAGGATAGGTTCCTAAATCATGTGCAGCAAACGGTTTATTCCATTTTCCAGACTCACTATAATAGAAAATTCCATTCATCATACCTTTCTGCAATTCTGGATTATAAACCAAGAACAAAGGAGCTGACGGATAAGTTAAATCAACAGTATTAATACAACCATTACTGAAATTTTCTTTCGACAAATACAATAATTCACCTTCAGGAGATTCTACTAATTTATGAGCAGCCATCACCTGACGGTATGCCAAAGCACATAATTCAGCATATTCACGCCCTCCAGCATTCCCTGCTTCAGTAAATAACTTACTATCAAAAGCTGTACATTGCTCCATTAAACCATCATATTCAGCAACAGCTTTTTCATTTGTGAGAAGATAGTTTCGTTCTCATTTCTATTCCAATATGGACGTAGATTCTGACCAAAATACTGAATAGAATATATATCATCGTAAGCCAACATAACATAACCTGAAGCATTCTTTTTATTGCCAAGGTCGCAAGAGAGTACTAACTTATCAAAACCACCCGTAGATTGACTGTCTAATGAGTTACCAGCAACAAATGCTTTTCTCAAAGCAATACCATCACCAGCAGCTACTGATATATTTTCTGACTGCGGAGCAGCCATATAGAAATATCCCCAGTCGATACGTAAATCATCTCCACGTTTCGCTAAAATATTCTGCTCAGCACTTCCTGTACTTACATAAGTAATCCCCTCAGCACTACCTGTTTTACTAACTGACTTCTGATATGGTTGATCGACAGCCCATTGAGGAGCGGCTTCAAAATAAAGACTTACATCATGAGCTTGTCCATCATTAGAAACTGTTTCATAAGAAAGATAATTGACCGGACGAGTCATCAGATCTAAATTTTCCATCAATAAAGGAGCTGTAAACTTGATATTCAAATTCACCGGACCACATGTAAAACTATAATAAGTTTGAGTTGCCTGTGCATCTACAGAAGTTTGATCTGCTGTTTGAGTAAAACAGCGAGTATTATCTTTTTCAGCCATTAAACCAAAATCTAATAAGCCATTGCCAACTCTATTATGACAATAAGCAGCTATTAAATTTTTACCCGGTTTCAATGAAGCAATAGCTTCTGCCGGCAACTTAACATATTGATATTTTTTGCAGAATTACCAGTTGATACAATTTCTATACCATTTATATAAATTACAACATCATCATCATGAGAATATTCCAAATATAAATTCTTAGATGATAAATCTTCTTTGACATCAATCCAGCGACGTACCCAAATAAACTCATCTCCCATTGGGTTTTCGCTGTCGGTTCATTTTCTTTCGTTCCAAAGGCTCCTGCACCTTCTTTCCAAGCTCCATCATTGAAGTCAGCCTTTTCCCAACCTTCAACTGGTTGTTTTACTGTATACTTTCCAGTCCAATCTTCTTGTTCCGAAGTACCACATACAGGATAAAGTTCTAACTCTTCATCTCCCATAAAACGATAGGAAACTCCATCAACTTTAGCCACACCCAATAAAGGAAAGTTTTTCCCAGTCCAATGTTTTACCGGACTATCAAATAATTTATCAGAAGCAGACCAAGCACTAGTATATGTCTATAGTAACCAATGGATACATAGGTGCACGGAGTTGGTTGGGTATATGAGTCATCTTCTGACCTCCCCCATTATTACAGCTACACATAGATATAGCTGCCATACCTATACAAAACAAAGACTTAAGTTTCATAATTATTTTTTTATAAATTGTTACTGATGTTTCTTATACTACTATATTATACCTTTATATGAGAATACAGATTTTTTACAAAACAACTCACTTATTGCAAAGAAAAATTGTTCTTATTTCATTCACCGATAATTCTTGTGCAATTAATGGCATTTTCTATTCATTTATATACAAAAAGGGACTTACATTAAAATTATATCTAAAGTAAGTCCTTTATAGCCTATAAATGTAAATTTAGAAAGATATAACCATTATCATTTTAAACGTATTACTTCAGAATATATAGCTTGGTCAGAACCGGAAGGCCATAATGCAATACGACCAAACAAAGTACCACATTTCAGAGCAGTTTGAAACATTTGATGTTCGGCATAATCTCTTGTTTGAAATACATAAGTCTTACCTCCGTCTTTGTATTCAGCCATGTTATCAGTTTCATCATATCTGTCCACATTATGATTATCATCACATAAGAACTGTGTAGTTCATTAGAAAAATTATCCTTATCGAAAACAAATCATCAACAATTATAGGAACTAACTATTATTGTTTCCTTCTTCCTGAAAAAATATCGGGTTATTTTAGGCATAAAAGAAATAGTACGGAAATAGTAATTTATCTAAAAAAAGAAAAACGAAGTCTGATGAATATTCCAACACGAAATTGGAAAGCTAAAGTTTTTATGACCAGTCCTTCAGGATTCTCCTTTCATAGCAAGAAACTTTGTGGCACATCGTATAATGGACCATTTCTATATACAGAAACCGCATAGGAAATGATAGGAAAGGCGAACTAGGAAGCTCTGAATGAGGAATCCATACAAATGACACATGATAGTATATACGCAGATATATCGTGTACCGGTATTTAAATGTGAGAATTCAAGAAGGCAGTTGCTTATAAAAGTAGTATCTATCTCTTCTATAAGAGGACTCCCTTGCGAATTGAATCACAGCATATGCATATATGCACGCAATTATCCTTATTTAATCTAACTTATAGAAGAGTGGCAGGATTCATACAAACATAGTCTAGAAATCAAACTTCTTCCTCTAAGAAGTATTTCACAGATGCTACATAAATAATCTTTTAATGCCCAAAAAGAATTTTCGTTCACTGTTTAGAGGAAGTAAAATAAGGCTTTCTTTTTTTATTCAGACTGGCAAAAATTTATATCTTACATCAAGTCGGCATCGACTCGTCGAAGGGCACTCTCCAGAAGGGCAAGAGCCGGCGGCGTTTTCTGCCCTCATGCAAAAAAGAAAGCCCCGCGGCACTTGTGATGCTGCAGGGCTTCTCCTAAGACGGCGACTACCTATCTCCCACTTGCGCAGTACCATCGGCGTGACGAAGCTTAACTTCTCTGTTCGGAATGGGAAGAGGTGGAACCTTCGTGCAATAGTCACCTGAATATCCTTTATGTATTCATGACTAACAAGCAAGTA
>ENA-OQHA01000613-OQHA01000613.1-human-gut-metagenome-genome-assembly--contig:-NODE-613-length-17116-cov-3.411090_pt1 | contig 17116 bp, 20 predicted proteins | sample MGYA00242558_ERZ504707 | MGnify/ENA primary metagenome ERZ504707 (study PRJEB26092, sample SAMD00036197) | human gut metagenome | host: Homo sapiens | study: EMG produced TPA metagenomics assembly of...
TCGCTTGTTTTCTAATTGCAACACTAAGATAAGTGAAAAATCTGACACAGCAAAATCCTGGGCAACTTTTTGTTGCTCAGGAACTTATAAATTAATTTAAATCAAAGTGTTGCGGAATTAAGGTTTACTATAAAAAGCCTCTAAAACAAAGAGAAACAACGAAAGGAAAATGTATAATATAAGTATCAATAGATTATTCTTATTAGGCTTTTCATTAAACTTCTCTATGACAGCTTTATACCTTCTTTTCCAGCAGAAACGGATACATAAAAGAATGAATATCAGCCCTAAAGACACATTATACATTGTTCGCGTTGGATAAGGCAATATTTTATATTGTTCCAATACTCCCCATATTGTGTGAATATTACAATTCAGAAATACAGCGAGAATTAACAAAGCTGCATAAACCGCTATTTCGGAATAAGAACTGTATTTCCATAGCCTATAAAATTTGAAAAATAAATAATCTATCATACTTAATTACCATTAATGGTTTGGTGAGGGACAGCGTTAAGCTGTTATCTCGACCTTGTTAATAATAGAGTTTATTATAGTAAACATCAAAGTCAGTTGTTAGACTTATAAATAATCAACACTCCATTTATCCTCACTTAAGAATTTCCTTTTTTTACTATCTATCAAATACTTATTATTTTTTTTGACGACAATATACTGTAGATATTCGTCATCAGTTCGTGTTGTCACAAAAAAATTATTTTTCCTGCTTTCTTGTATATCTATTATTTTTTCCTTATTTGGATCATAGTCATAACTTCCTTCAAGTCCCCATGACAAAGCATTCGGGCGGCTCATTTTTCGTTCCTTGTCTGTACAATATTTACTAATGATAGAAGCAACCATTTGCTTTATCTTATGCTCTGTTTCGTCCAATTCTAACTGGTCTTCGTCAAACTCGTTACAATACTTCTCCCATTCATTTCTGAAATAAAATTTATAACAAGTTCTTCAAGTATTTTTTTCGTAATATCGTTCATACTTTAATTATCTTTATTATTAATGGCTAAGCGGGGAACGCTGTCAAGCGTTATCACGCTTTGTTAGTTGCTTCGTTATTGTCTACCCATGCTTTGATTTCATTTGGAAAATGTTTATGAAACATTCTTATCCACAACTTATCGTTACACTTGTCGGGGATACAAGCATGAATGCACTCAAACCACTGGTCCCACATCCAATCAAAATCATCTTCCGGCATCATCATCCAAAGCAGAAAATCTTTCGGTTCCCAATCAGATAATTTCATAATATCCTTTTGCAGAACCTTACGCATGGATTGAAGTTGCTCTGTTGCTTCTTGACTGGTTATTTTTCCTTTCCAAAAATCAACAGCCGAGTGTGCAAAGTCATTTATCTGTTGGATAGTAGCATTAGGAAAATATTGTTTATCCAAATGCTCTACCATATCTTGCATAAAACATATTCGACGTTGATGCCATTGATGTTGGTTGTCATCTTCTATTTCATCTAAGATATACTTTGCCAACACTATAATTGCATCAAGTCCATGATTTTCTATTTTACCCCATTCGGTAGTATTCCAATCTGCTTGTGTTTTCACTTTATCATAGCAGACAGAGCATACTCCGTTTGGTAGAGTTATGGGATGTTTTCTGCAAATAGGGCATATTTTATCAACATTTTCCATTCTATTTGATTTTTAATTTGCAACTAATGGTTTGGTGAGGAACAGCGTTAAGCTGTTGGCTCGACCTTGTTAACATTCAATTTATAAAGCTATTAGTTTATTATAGTAAAATAGAACAGTGCGATTCCAAGTATCAATCCTCCTAATATTCCACCAACAAGATAAAACATCCACATGGGATAATGGAATTCGAGATCAATATATGGAATAGTTTTTTTCTTAATATACCTGCTCCATAACCAGATTATCATCTTTCCCCACTGTTCTATTTCTATCATATTGTAATATATTAATGTTAATGGTTTAGCAGGGAACGGCTTGTCCGTTATCCTGCTTCGTTAACATCATATTTTATTCCCATTCCAGTGTACCATATCGTATGGATAATATGGCAACCCTTTCAGGCTGCTATCATCTAGCCCCAAGACTTTGACCAATGCACCGCTTTCAAAACACCAATAACCGTCATGGTTGATACCATATTTATGGTCGTTGTGCCAAGATAAATCAGAATGACCCCGATACCATTCTTTTTTGAGGTATTTTTCCAATCGTTTTACAGCTTCTGCCTTATCTTGTTCTGCCAACTCTGTAACAGTGATAGCAGCTTGATAGGGTGACGGGTATAATACTTTGTTTGTAGTCCTTTTCCAATCTGGGAATCTGTATCTAATCAAGGTGTCATAAATATAGTCTTTTGCTTCTCTATCTTTTATCAGTTGCACCAAACTCTGTATTAGGTCATCTTCATAATCCAACATGATACCTATTGACAAAAGCCACAACATTTCAATATAAAATCCGTTATCCGTCCAAAATCTCGGCATCGTTTTGATGACTTCCACATAATTATTTTTCAGATTATCAATATCCTGTCCCATAGAATACTGTACCAATAAATAACGAAGCCTATAATTGAACAAAGAATCGTAACCTATATGTTTTCCTGAAAGATGCATTTGTTCATAATAACTAATATCTTCATCATACATTTTCAGTTGCTTCAAATACTGTTCTTCGGTAAAAAGTTTATCTCTTGTTTCCATTATGGTACACTGTTTTTGATGTTAATGGTTTGCAGCTTGCCGCCGTTAGGTGGCAAAGGTGCTTGTTAGGCGATTTTTTAATCACAATTTACCAAACTCATACTTTTTAGGATTATGAATTGAATTAACAAGCAAAGAGGCACTTTGGGCAATACTGCTATTCGGTGATTTTGTCAAATCCTCAAACAATGAAATATGTTGTTGGATTAAATCCATTATACTTATCTGCATAAAATTTCGGTCTATGGATTTGAATGTTTTATATAATCAGCATCCATTATTCCATCAAATTTTCGTCAAATAATTTTGACTTAATTTTCTCATATTTCATCAGATTACCTTTAGTTGGTTTATAATTTGTTGAATGATCAACCTGTACATTAAAATTTGCAGCTTCAAAAAGTTCATTTATGTTTTGTAATAATATGGCTTGATTCGATTTGCCTTCCATCAGCAAACAGATATAGAATTTCAATCCCCAAGGGGTAATCCTATATAGCGTTTCCTGACATTCAAGTCTATCTATCACATATTGATAATCCGACACTTCAGCAAGATTGTTGAACATCTTTATAAAGATACCTTTTAAGCCGGTTGAATTAGTTTCATATACCGTAGCAAATCTATTCCACGGAAAATTGTTCATGCACTTTAAGAAATCCATAATATTTATATTTTAATTTTTTGCGCCTAATTTGTTTATAAATGCACCTTTAGGTATAGGATATTTCGATAACCGACACCCGGCAGGTGTGTTTCCTGATCTCTAATAGCTGCACCCTATGAATCATCCAGTGAATCAAGCGGATTGGGTATGCTTGACTTGTGTGCGCTCGTCACATGAAGATAGATTGATGTAGTCTTGATGTCATTATGCCCCAGCAGTTCCTGTATGGTTCTCAGATCTGTTCCTTGCTCCAGCAAGTGGGTCGCAAACGAATGGCGCAGCATGTGTACATGTACCCGGTGTTTGATTCCGGCACGGCTGGCGGCTTCTTTCAGTATCTTTACCAGCGCACTGGCAGAATACGGTTCTCCGGGTGTCTCTCCCTCGAACAGCCATTCTGCGGACGGTACTCCTTGAAATATTCCTCAGTTCCTTCAGCAGTTTTTCCGACAGCAGCGAATACCGGCATTTCCGTCCTTTGCCCATGATGCGTACAAGCATCCTTTCGCTTATGATGTCCTTCGGGGTGAGGTTCAGCAGCTCGCTCCGCCGTAATCCGGCTGAGTATATCAATGAGATCATGCAGCGGTGCTTCCGGTTCGACAGGCACGAGAGGATACGGCATACCTCATTACGGCTCAGCACTTCGGGCAGGCTCTTGTACTCTTTGGCGCGGGTGATGCCGCCGTAGTATTGCCGCTTTCCGCCCTTCACCTGCTCGTAGTAGAACTTGATGGCATTGATGCGCATGTTCTGCTGCGATACCGAGATTTTCTTTTCGTTTACAAGATAGAGGATATATTTGTTGATGTCCGCCACTTTCAGGTGGTCGATGTTGCGTCCTTTATGGTATTCCATAAAGTCGCTGAAATAGGCACGATAGGTTTTTATGGTCGAGGGGCTGTAACGCTTCTGCTCCAGCAGTTCCAGATAGCCTTCCGGCAGTGTGTATTCCCTTTTGGGTTTGGGATGCCTTACATAAACCTGCTGTAATCGATGTAGGCGTGGGGCGAATAGCGGTCGTAGAAATCAGGCAGCCTGAAAGCGGCAGCAGGGATGCAGGCAGAATTCTCGCCTGTCTTTTCCGCATCTTGCGAGAGCAGTATGCCAACAGCTTCGCTGTCAGCATACTCTATCCGTATGTAATCCGCACCGTTGCGTTTTTCCTTATACAGCACGATGCTTCCTCTCTGTTTCCGAACATGATCCATAGTACTGAATGTGATGTCATACAGATGCAAATATACACAAAGAAACAGAAAAACCAACAGGTTGGTCGGTTTTATTTTGTTAAAGTCCCTCGCTTGGGTATCGTCCGCCGTTCCGTACAGCCTGCAACCTGTACTTTAGGCTTTCAGCAGCGAATAGAGGAAGTGCAGGCTGCGTGAGAGTTTCCGGGTGTCAAGCCCCTGAAAGAAGGACAGCTCATAGGAGGTTCCGAAGAACATCTGCCAGAACATCGAAGCCGCTTCATCCACATCCACATCCTGCCTGATTTCCCCGCTTTCTTTCGCCTTTCCAATAGCAGCTTTCCACAGTTCAAGGTTCTGACTGAATATGGCAGCAATCTTTTGCTCCACGTCAGGATAGTACATCCTTACCTGCATCAGCAGGTGGTAATAATAGAAGTTGACACTGCATCCGCCGGAATTGTCCCCGTCGTCCAGCAGTCGTACGAGCCTCTGCCTCGTGTTCTCCACTCCGGCTACATACTGGTCAATAAATTCCTCCAGCGAGTTTGCCGTAAAGTTGAACTTGTTTTTAGTATGCTGGGTATCAACACGTACCTGTCTGCCACAGCCATAAACAGGTCCAGTTTGAACGGGAAATAATAGGTCAGTCCCGCTTTCGACAGTCCGCAGGTTCTGGCAATCTCCATCTGACTTGCCTTCTCGTAATTCATTTTTGCGAATATCCGCAAAGCCTTTTCCAGTACTTCATCCCTGTTGGTAAACATATTTTTATATCCATTGGTTTTCTTCTGCGAAGATAGTGATTTCGGGGGGATTTCCCTTCTCCGTACCGATTATTTTCATCCCCCCGGATTTCTGCATACCCAGACCCTGCTGTCAGGACTGCCCGCTATGGACACCCGCAGCTTCTATTCTTCCCATTCCATTTCCAGCTTCCCGTTGATGTCATAGCGTTTCCACCGTCCCGTGCGGTGACCGTTGCGGTAGGTTCCGGTTTCCCTTACCTTGTCGTTCTTCACGTAGCGCGACTCGAAGGGACCGGTTTGGCGTCCGTTGACGTAAGTGCTGGTTTCCCAATAGTCGAACCGGTTGTCACGCACCAGTGACCTCGCCTTGCCGTTGAGCCGTCCAAACTCGTAGGTTGCCTCATAGACAAGTTCTCCGGTTGCCGGGTCGTATTCCCTGTAAAGGCCGTCATACCGGTTGTTCTTTTTGTAATATTCCTTGAGCCGCGAACCGGTCTCTCTGTCAAAACGGACCTGAAGCCCTTCTTCATTCCCTTCACGATAGGTTGTGATGTGCAGGGTGTCGCCGCTCTCCGCTATCTGCACCCAGGTTCCATCCTTCTGCCCGTTTTTGTAATGGCCGGTTGTGCGGGGCTGGCCGAACAGGTAAAGCTGTTCAAAGTCGCCGTCAAGCAGCCCCTGCTCGTTGTAGTAAGAGGTCTCTTTCAGCTCGAATGTGCCCTTGATGTAGGAATACTGCTTGCCGGTCTGCTTCCCGTCCTTATAGTTGTGTTCCCTTCGCAGCGTACCGTCAAACTCGTAGTACACGTCCTTTCCGTCTTGCTTTCCTTCTTTGTAGAAGCGTTCCATTTCCAGTTTCCCGTTTGTGTAGAATGTGCGGTGGGCACCGTCCAGTTTGCCGGATTTGTAGGATTTCTCTTCCGTCACCCTGCCTTCGTCGTCATATTTCCTGAAGGTTCCGTCCTTCCAACCCTCCTTGTAGGAACCCTTGGATTTCAGCTTGTTGTAGATGTATTCTTCGTAATCGCCATTGTAAAGACCGTCCTTGAAACGGGCAAGGATATAGGCGGAATGGTAGCCGTCGATAATGCGGTGCTCTCCGTCAAGAGGCTTGTCGCCCGAAATTTCCCGGTGGAGAATACGGCCGTCTCCCAGATTTATGGCTGTGATACGGTCTATCGGGTATTCTTTCTGTGCATGGAGCGGTAAAACGCACAGTGAGGCTGCCAACAGCAGAAAATAACAGTTCATTCGTTTCATACTTCAATTGTCTTTAGGGTTATTTCTATTCTTTGAATCTCATTCTTTCTTCAGTGTCCGTATTCCCGGTCAGGATGCCGTCCGGTCGCAAATATACACAAAGAAACGGAAAAACCGACAGGTCGGTCTGTTTTTTGTTTTGTCATAGTTTCCTCCCGTATTTTTCCGCTTTTACGACAGGCAAGCCGATCACGTTCTGCATGGCAGTGCGACCGGCTTGCAAGAATCGGGCCTACATCTTTATCCCTTTCATCCGGGGCTCATCCTTGGGCTGAAATCCCGGCCGTACGGCAGAGAACCGGTCTGCAATGTTTTCACCGGCAGGATGCTGCCCGTCAGCCGTACCGCGTACCTGCGTAACATCTCCCAATGTCGGTCGGGCCTGTTGCTGACCCTCCGTTTCCTTTTCGGCGGTTTCCGTTGCGGGAGGAGCCAGTTCCAGCTGTATCTTGCGGTCAAGTGCGGCAAGTTCGGATTTCAGCTGTTTCAGTTCGTCTTCCTTCTTCCACACCTTGCTGGCTATCTCCTGCAACTGCGGAACCTCCTTTTCCAGCACCTCGTTCTTCGCCTTGTACTGGTCAATGGTGGAAGGTATCTTCTCCATCGCGTTCAGGAAATTGCGCGCGGCGGCTACCGGGTCAGCCATTGCCAGATGCCCGTTGTTGTAGGTGTACTTGTAGTTTCCCTCCACCACGAAGCGGTTGTCTGTAAACTCCAGTCCCTCTTTGAGCGTCCTTTCGCTGACCACCTTGACAGGGAAGCCGTACAGTTCCCCAATCGGTTTGTACAGTCCGCCCGTAGTGGCGTTCCTGGCTATCTCCTGCAAACGCTTCCCGATAACCTTCTCGTCGGTGGAGTCCACGCCGTCCACCCTGACCCCATTCAGTCGGTTGCCATCCTTGTCTGTCCGGGCAGCGGCAAGGAACCTGTTCCAGTCCTCTGTCATGGCTTCAATGGCCGCCGTGTTCCCGTTCAGTTCCCCGGTCTTGGTCTCCAGTTTGAGCTCCGACTCGCGCTTGCCCTTGTGGAACGACTTGCGCTCTCCCTCCAGCGAGGCTATCCTCTTTTCGAGCTTCGCCTTCTCCAGCAGGTCGGTGTTCCCTGACAGGATAGCCATGTACTCCGAGAAATTCATGCCCGACTTCTCGTCCATCGCTCCCTCGTCTATGGTTCTCGCGCCCATCGCGCCGCTTTTCAGCTGCGAGATGAACGTCTGCTTGCAGTGAAGCAGGTTGAACTTGTACGAGTCCAGCGACTTTTCCACCGCATAGATGATTACGTCCACCTTGTTATCTGCATACAGCTTCGCTATCTCGTTGCCCTTTCTCACCGCACGTCCGTCACGCTGGGCGAGGTCGGACGGACGCCACGGCGTGTCGAGGTGGTGGATCGCCACCGCCCTGCGCTGGGCGTTCACGCCCGTGCCGAGCATGCTCGTCGAGCCGAACAGCACGCGCACATATCCCTCGTTCATCGCCTCAATCACCGCTTTCCTTGACTTCTCGCTCTTGCATTCCTGTATGAAGCGTATCTCGTGTGCCGGTATGCCGTGATCTTCCACCAGCTTGCGCTTGATTTCGGTATATACGTTCCACCCGCCCGGCTGGTAAGTACCCAAGTCGGAGAATACGAACTGCGTGCCTTTCTGTGCGTCGTATCTGTGGTAATACTCCGCTATCATCTTGGCGCAGTGGCTTGCCTTGTTGTCCGGGTGGTCTTCGTATTCCGGGTCTATCATGCGCATATCCAGTGCCATCTTCCGCGCGTAGTCCGTGGCGATGAGCATCTTCGCCTTTTCCTCCGTTTCCGACAGCGACAGCCTGCCCAGCAATGTCGCATCGCCCGTCTTGGCAAATTCCATCAGTTGCTTGATGAAATATTCTTGGTCGGGTGTGGGGGATATGTGGTGTAGTATCTCGTTCTTGTCCGGCCTGTCCACACCCACATCCTCCGCCGTGCGGTAGTCCGTTATCTCGTTGTAAAACGCCGCCAGCTCCGGTACCTTGATGAAGTAGCGGAAACGCTCCTTCTGCACGATGTTGTTCGTCACATTGAACTCGAAATCCGTCGTCTTCTTGGCGAAGATCGCCGCCCATGCGTCAAAGCATCGGATGTCCTGTCTTTCCAGTTCCTTCGGACGCAGATACTTGAAAAGCAAATACAGCTCCGTCAGCGAGTTGCTGATGGTCGTGCCCGACAGGAACGTCGCCCCCAGATCTTTTCCCGTCCGCTCCTGGATGGTGCGGATGGCAAACAGCAGGTTCAGTGCCTTCTGGCTGCCTTCCGAGTTGCCCAGACCCGCCACGCGGTCGTGCCGGGTGTTGAATGTCAGGTTCTTGAACTGGTGCGATTCGTCTATGAAATATGGTCGATGCCCATCTGCCTGAAGTCCGCCACGTCGTCCGTCCTCGACTTTATCGCGTGCTCCACCTTCTCCAGCTTGGCCGTCAGGTTGAACTTGCGCTTCTCCAATCCCCTCAGCATGGCGCGTGACACGTCCTTGCCCTGCGAGCGGAGCACCTCCAGATTTTCCTCCACCGTATCCAGCTCCGCCTGCAATATCCGCTGCTGCAGCTCCGGCGACTGCGGTATCTTCCCGAACTGGTCGTGGCTCATGATGACGCAATCCCAGTCATTGTTACGTATGTCGTTGAAGAAGCGCACGCGGTTGGCCGCCTCGAAGTCCTTCTCCGATGCGTACAGTACGCGGGCGTGGGGTATGCCTTGCGGTAGGTCTCCGCTATCTCGCGCACATTGGCTTTCAGACCGATTATCATCGGTTTGTGTACCAGCCCCAGCCGCTTCATCTCGTGTGCTGACACGCACATGATCAGCGTCTTGCCGGTGCCCACCTCGTGGTCGGCTATTCCTCCGCCGTTCTGTTTCAGCATCCAGATGCAGTCCTTCTGGCTGGGGTACAGATCGGTGATTCCCAGCCCTTTCAGGTCAAGTCCGGGAAAGGTCTGGTGCGAGCCGTCGTACTTCGGGCGTACGAAGCAGTTGAACTTGTTGTTGTACATGTCCGTCAGCCGTTTCTTGAACTCCGGCGACTGTTCTTCCAGCCATTCGGTGAAGCCACCCCGGATTTCGTCAATCTTCGCGTTCGCCAGCTGTATGCCCTCGCTGTCGCGTGCCTTGATGTCTTTCCCGTGCTCGTCCTCGCCGACCTTCTTCATCATGTCCGGGCAGGTGTTGTGCAGGGCGTGCTTCAGCAGATGCATCCCGTCATAGTGGCGGTAGTATCCCTTCACCAGAAACTCGTCGGTGATTTTCATCGTCCTGTGCTGCACGCCACCGAATACTCGTCGAGGCTCTCCGAGTAGCTTATCCGCACGTCCGTTTCAAACAGGCGGCTCATGTAGCGGCATACACGCCCGTGGGTATCCACCGTTCCCCGAAGTTGAAGTCCAGGTCTTCAAACGGGATTTGTTCGGGTATGTTCTCGCGTAAAGCCTCCAGAGCCTCCCGTGCCTGCGGCAGCATCCCGTGCCCCTCGTGTCCCTTTACCCATTCCTCCACCTCCTTCGCTTTTACCACCACGTTCCCGGCGATGAAGCGGTCGGCTATCTCGTAGTTCCCCGCCAGCGGGTTGTAGTACACCCTGCCTTTCAGTGCTTCCAGCATGTCCGCCTGTGCCATGTCGCACAGGGATTCCATATACGGCAGGTTCACCCCGCCGTAGCGGTTGAGCGAGGCGGATAGGGCTTCTTCCGGCGATTCCGCCATGACGGTCGTTCCTGCGAAAGGAAACGGGATGGTCGAATATGTCCGCCTTCACCATCGTACCGCCCTCGCTGCGTTCCAGTGCCAGCATGTTGCGCCCGGAGGCGTCCATCATCAGCAGTTTCACGTTCTGTCTGGCGTTCAGGCAGCCGTAGCGCATCACGAACTCGTCATAGTAGGTGTTCAGGTGGCGGCGGAGCATGTCGTTTGCTCCTGCCGTTCCGCCTCCTGTGCGTAGAGCCGCTCGTAGGTGTCGCGCATCGAGATGTACAGCTGCGCTTTCTCCTTCTGCATACCCTCCATGTCCAGCGGATGGAAGGTTGCCCCGTAGCGGGTCACGTCCTTCAACACGCCCACCTGATAGCGCACGCCCTGCGTGTGTACCCATGCCAGCGAGCCGTCCTTCAGGTGCGGCTCCAGCGGTCGGCTGTACGGGCAGGGCATCATTTCCTCCTCCCGCTTGCGCTGCCTCTCTTCCGGTGTCAGGGCGGCTTCCTCCGCGCGTAGGGCTTTCTCCACTTCCGCTATCCGTCTGTCGCGTTCCGCCTCGAATCCGTTTTCTATCGGATAGACCACCGTGGCAGCAGTACCTTGCGGTTCTTCCGTTTTCCCCACATGGACTTTTTCTCTTTGCGCCTCCGATGTCCCGACTGTCCGTTTGACGGCATTGGCTTCCATCTTCGTCTTTCCCAGCCGGCGCAGTTCCGCCCGTTGTTCCGGCGTAAGCGACATCATCGTTTCATAGAATCCGTTGATGGGCGGATTTGTTTCCCAGTCGAGGCTGCGGTAAACGGCGTCCTCCGGGTCGTCGTCCTCTTGTGGAGATGCCGTGTCCTCTGCTTTCGGTGCGGTCGTTTCCACTGGGGCAGCTTCCACCTCTGCTGTGACACGGATGATTTCCTCCATTTCCTTTGCCTCTTCCGGGGTAATGGCGGCACCTGCCTCCGTCTTTCCTTTGTCCGCTTCCATTCCCGTACCGTCCTCCGGCAGCACGAACAGCGATGCCTGTACCGGTTTCTTCGGCTTGGACTTGCTGCCCTTCTTCCGCTCCGGTTTCAGTCCGCGCTCCGCCAGCCGCCTTTCCTCCTGCGTGTAGCCGAACAGGTCGTACAAATCCATCACCGGGGCTTCCGGCTGTCTGCTTTGCGCTTCTTGCGACACGCCGGTCATAGCTTGTACTTTCGGCTGCACACTGTTTGCTTCCCTTTTTGTCCGGTCCGCTGCACCTGCATCCGGCAATCCGCTTTCTTTTTTCACCTCCGTCCGTTCTTCCGCAACCGAAGCGGAGTTTTCTCTTTTCGCCTTCGCCGGTTCACCCGCAGCCGAATGGATATTTTCTCTTTTCGTCTCAATACCCTCGGTCTGTACGGCAATGTTCTGCCGCATCTCTTGCCGTGCTTCCTGTCTTTCGCCCTTGATGCCGTTGTAGCGTTCCAAGTCCAGCCGTACCGACAGGTCTTCCGACAGCATTTTATACAAATCCATCGCAATACCTTCCACACCGCCGCTGTGCGTGTATATCATGGCGGGCTTGCCGTAGGGGTCGGTATCCTTTTTCGCTTCGGTATGGATGATGCGTTCCGGGTGGTCAAGGAAATATTCATTGGTAACGACTCCGGTATGGTTGCTTCTGACTGTCCGGGTAAACCGCATGTCCTCTTCGGACAAATCCATTTTGTTGATGTTCTTTTGTAGGATTATCAGGTCACAACCCACTTCCGTGTTGGCGTTTTCCGTGAACAGGTTGTTCGGCAGACGTATGGCGGACAACAGGTCCGCCTGCTTCATCATCAGGTAGCGCGTGCCTCCGTTGCCTTCCGTATTCAGTACGCTCTGCGAGGTGATGAATGCCACGACACCGCCGTCGCGCACCGCGTCCAGTCCTTTCAGGAAGAAATACGTATGCACTTCTTCGCCGCTATCCGGTACATGACCGACTTTTCTCGTATTCCGCGTCAAACACGGCGATGTCCCCGAAGGGTATGTTGGAGATGGCAAGGTCAAAACGGTTCAGGAAAGGCTTCTCTATCTTCTCGAAGCCCTCCGTGCGTATCTTCTGCTGCGGGTACAGGTGTCCGAGCATCTTGCCCGTCAGCAGGTCTTTCTCAAATGCCATCACCTCCGCCTGCAGGTTGTTCGACAGCACCGGCTGATGAACGCGCCCATACCCGCCGACGGCTCCAGTACCAGCCTTGGGCGCACCTTGCGGTCGTGCAGTACCTCCGCTATGGTGTCCGTTATGGCTTGCGGAGTGTAGAACGCCGTCAGCACCGAGGCTTTCAGCGAATCCGTATAGCGCTTGTACTCCATGTCGTCCTGGCTGTTTTCCCGGATGATACGGTGCAGCTCCACCGTCGGGGCAAACAGTTCGAGGTCTGATTTCGCCCAGTGTACGGCATCCGTCAGCTCCCGTGCCGGGTTCAGTATGCACTTCAGTCCCCCGAAGCCGCAGTACCGCCCCAGCAGCACGCGCTCCCTTTCGGTGGGCGTGCGCCCTTCCCGGTCGAGTGTGAATGCCGTCCGTATCGCCTCGATGTTGTCCCTCAGCTTCTGTTTCCTATTGAATGCCATAGGACTCCAGATAAAGCATGACGGTTCCGGTCAGCTCCGTGTAGAGCAGGTCGTGGTCGGGCGACAGGGCGAAGGTGTCGTCCGACGTGTCGTAACCGCCGAGCAGGTTTTTCAGATAGGGGAAGAGTTTCCGGCAGAACGCCTCGCGGTCGGATGCCGCCACCTCGTCGGCGAACTCGTTTTCCACCACCTCAAGCAGCAGTGCGTAGGGGGAGAAGTGCAGCCCTTCGAGCAGGATGCGCATGGCTTCCTCCTGTGCGGCTTCCGTGGAGCTTCCCTCCAGCCTTGCCTTCTCGAAGGTTTCGGCGGCGGCTTCCTCCCTTCCGGTTATAAACTCGGTATCAATTACTTTGTCGGGATGGTATTTTCTCAGGTAGTCCAGCAGGTACAGTCCGTAGTAGGACAGTTCCGCCGGAGCGGTTCTCTTGTTCTGTTTCATTTTCTGATGGATTTAGTGGATGAATGATTTTGGAAAGGAAATAAAAAGGCACCCGGTATCTCCGGGTGCCGCCACTAAATCCATGTGAATAAAGAGTATCAACGGATTGAAACAGATTATGACATGGTTCAGTGGCAAAAGTAATGCATTATTTTCGTTTTCCTTTCATGTTCGTGCCTTTTCTTGCGCCTTTGGCTTCGGGAAAGATGAAGTTCGTGTTGAAGTCAGCGTCGAAGGCGACCGCCGCGCTGAACGGCTTGCCCTGCCTGCTCTTGAAGCCGCCGAGGACTTCCGTCTTTCCTTTTGCCAGCAAATCGGTCATCTCCCCGTCGGAAAGTGTCTTTCCGGCTATCTGGCGGAATACGGGCAGGGAGCAGTCCGGATTGTCGCAGCGCACCACCTTGCCGTAAAACTGCATCGTGCCCTTGCCGCACTTGGGCAGATGCAGCCCGAAGCCTTGTGCCCGAAAATACGGTCACACGCAAGCAAGTCCGTGGTGATCTTTCGGGTATAGCTTTCTATGTCCCTTATGAAAGCCTCATGAGGTGTCTTTCCCTGTTCTATCTTTGCCAGTTCCGCTTCCCAGCGTCCGGTCATCTCCACATTGGCGATATCCATGTCTTTTACAATGGAATACAGGGCAAGCCCTTTCTCCGTCGGCACCAGCGACTTCTTCACGCGCACCATATATTCCCTTCTGATCAGCGTTTCGATGATTGCGGCACGTGTGGCGGGTGTGCCGATACCGCAGTCCTTCAGGGCCTGGCGTGCCTCCTCATCCTCCACATCGTCGCGTCCGGCGGTCTCCATCGCTGCCAGCAGCGAACTTCCGTATGCAGCGGTTTCGGTCGGGTCATGTCCGAACTCATCGAGCATCCCGCCATTACCAGTGTGTCGCCTTCCGCCAAGTCCGGCAATGCCGTATTCCCGCTGTCCTCGCCGTACTCTCCGTACACGCCGCGCCAGCCTGCCTTGCGCACGATGCAGCCTTTCGCCTCAAATGTCAGGCCCTCGCATCTTTCGCCTGCGCCCGGCATCACCTCCGCTACTACGGTAGCCGTATCCTTCACACATTCCTCCGAAAATGCCTCTACCATACGTCCGGCAATCATGTCGTAGATGAGCTGCTCGTTCTTGTAGAGGCGAGCGGGCGGTTCGGGGTTACCAGCAGGGCGTGGTGGTCAGTCACTTTCGAGGCATCCACACAACGGCGGTTCAGTTCCCCCAGTTCCCCGATTTTCTCCGCAAGGGCGGAGTGCCCTGCCAGCCGTTCAAGCAGCAGCGGTATTTCAGCAAACACATCTTCCGGAATATGGCGGCTCGATGTTCTCGGATAGGTGACGAGCTTCGCCTCATAGAGCTTCTGCACGAGGTCGAGCGTCTGTTCCGCCGTGAAGCCGTGCATCGTGTTCGCTTCCTTCTGGAGTGTGGTCAGGTCGTACAGCAGCGGAGGGTTCTCCACCTTCTCCTTCTTTTCCACCTTGGTGACGGTGGCGCACATCTTCGCCTTTACCTTATTGTATGATGCAGCTGCCTCTTCCTTGTCCTGCCATTTCTTTACCGAGGAAAACTTCACTACCGTATCCGTACCCGCCGGTGTCACAGAGAAATGAAGCTGGTGTACCGGTTCCGGCGTAAAGCGTCTGTTCTCCCAGTACCTCTTGCAGACCATACCCAGCGTGGGTGTCTGCACGCGCCCCACCGAGTATGTGCCCCGCCCGGCGGCTACGGTCAGTGCCTGCGTACCGTTGATGCCCACCAGCCAGTCCGCCTCGCTGCGTGCCTTTGCCGCCAGATACAGGTCGTCATATTCATGCCCGTCCTTCAGTTCCTTCAATCCCTTGCGGATGGCGGCATCGGTCAGCGAGCTTATCCACAGGCGTCGGAACGGCAGGGTACAGCCCGTGTAGGCATACAGGTATCTGAAAATCATTTCCCCCTCGCGGGCACAGTCCGTTGCCACAATGATGCCCTCACTTTCCTGCCACAACTTGGTTATCACCTTTATCTGTTTCACCGCTGCCGCGTCCGCCTTGTAGCCCTTGTCCGTCTTTACCTGTCGGGGGATCAGCATGAACACCTCCGGTATCACCGGCAGGCTGTCCCTGCTGAAGCCCTTGAAGCCGTAGCCGTCCGGCAGGGCAGGCTGCACCAGATGTCCCAGTGCCCATGTCACATGGTAGCCGTTTCCTGTATAAAATCCTTCTTCCTTTCTTGTTGCTCCGGCGATGCGTGCTATCTCACGCGCCACGCTCGGTTTTTCTGCCAATATGGTAATCATACATTTTCTGTTTTAATCATTGATACTTTTGTTCCTTGTGGAGTGGAACGGGGTACGCCGGTGTCCGTGGGATATGCGGTACATGGCGCATGAGGCCCCGTTTCATTCCGTTGTTTATTCTCTTGTAATGGATTTAGTGGCGGCACTCAGGAAACCTTCATGCCTTTGGATTTCTTCGTCTGCTGCTTTTTCTGGGCATCGTCCTTCGGAGCGGTCTGGCCCTGCGTAAGCGGCTCCTTCAGGTGCTTGGTCGCCTCGTTGGTCTTGCCTTCGTTGTTTACGGCGAGCTGCGTGCGGCTCTCGTTCGACGGGGCAACGGTCTGTGCGAGGTCGGGATTTGCCGAATAGGTCAGCGGTCTGCCTTTCTCTCGGTCGAACTTCAGGTACTTCGTGCAGGGTTGTCCCTGGTCGTCCTTTGCGTTGGCGAGTACCACAACTTTCCCCGCCACATAGTCCGCTTTCTGCTGTTCCGTGAATTTGTCGTCCTTCCATTTCCCGATCGGGCGGATGCTGCCGTCCTCGTTTGTCCACGAGCGGTTGCTGCGTTGTCCGTTCTCCTGACTCCCGGCTTCCTTCTGCTGCTGTCCGGGAGTATCCGGGGTTTCCTGACTCTTCTGTTTTTTCTCCTGTCCGTTTCCGCGTCGCTGCGATTGTCCCTGCCACAGATGTTCCGGCACAAACTCCACATCGCGTTTCTCCGCACTTACTTGCAACACGGCTTCAAACTTGCGTCCGTTCTTCAGCGTCACCTCCTTGGGCAGTGCCAGTCCTGCACGCAGGATGTCCTGTTCCGGTTTTAACAGTTCCGTCAGTCCGATTCTGTCCGGGATGCGTACCTTGCTTGCCGGAATGTCCACAATTTCATTCGTCAGGCGGTCGATGCTGATGTACGACGGACGCATCTCACCGGTTTTCGTATCTGCCACATCCACCAACCTGCCCAGATTACCTGTCTGTTTCAGGTTCTTCTTGTCCTCGTCCGTGAAAGTGTAGCCGTTGTAGGGGATGTCAAGCCTCGGCTCATGGCGTACGAAATGGGGTGCGAGCTTCATTTTGCCGTCTTCCGTCTTCTGGAACGATAGGCGGGCTTGCAGCTCATAACTATCTCCGCCGAAGGTCGGGTTCACCGTCACCAGATTTGTCTTGCCATAGTTCATCAGGGCTTTCATGTCCTTTTCAGACAGATTCTCTTTTTTCACCCCGAACCGTTCCAGTTCCTTCCAGTCCACGTCGCCGTCCGCTATCAGGTTCGTCTTTGCGTCTTCGCCTGCGGTTGTCCGTCCTGTGCCGGTTCCTGTCCCTGTACCGCCTGCGATTCTGCCGCCTGCGGTTGCTGTTCCTGATTTTTCAGTTTCATTTTTTCCATTTTCTCGTCCGTTTTCTGTTCCACATTATTTTCTTCCGTATTTTCTCTTTTCACCTCCTCCGCAGCCTGCTGTCCCTCAGTCTCCGTTTCAGCATTTTCTCTTTTCACCTCCTCCGCAGCCTGTTGTTCCACAGCCTCCGTTTCGGCATTTTCTC
>ENA-OQHA01000614-OQHA01000614.1-human-gut-metagenome-genome-assembly--contig:-NODE-614-length-17086-cov-5.364408_pt1 | contig 17086 bp, 8 predicted proteins | sample MGYA00242558_ERZ504707 | MGnify/ENA primary metagenome ERZ504707 (study PRJEB26092, sample SAMD00036197) | human gut metagenome | host: Homo sapiens | study: EMG produced TPA metagenomics assembly of...
CCGGCGCATGCCGTGGCCCTGCAGCACCAGCCCCACGTACACCAGGTCTTCAAACTTCTCCGGCACCGGATAATACAGGCTCATGGTTTTCTTAATCAAGGCATTCCCTATCGTGCTCTTCTGATGCGCATTCATTACGGGCGACTCCAGCTCATAATCCTCGGGCGAAGCAAAGGTGCGGATGGTCTTCATCTCCGGAAAGGCCTGAAAGCCGTACTCGCTCATGAAACGCGGTATCTCCTTATCTAAACTCTCGAAAGGCTTCTGACCGTACCACGTGCCCCAGTTATGGCTGTCGCCCACCTTCCAGCTCTCCGGTCTGCCCCAGTTGGCCTCCAGCGGCGAGCCTTCCAGGTAGAAGCGCCCCGGGTCAAATTCTTTCACCTTCTGCGGCAAAAGCTGACGAAACAGCACGTCGTATCCCTCCTGCATCTGCTGATAGACTTCGGGCGAATATTTCTCCTTCCATCCCCAGTAGCGTATACCCTCGTATATCTCGTTATTACCGCACCACAAGGCCAGCGACGCATGATTGCGCAGACGCTTAATGTTGTATTCTGCCTCGCGGGCTACATTGCGCAGGAAAGCCGGATCATGCGGATAGGTGGTACAAGCAAACATGAAGTCCTGCCATACCAGAATGCCGCGCCTATCGGCTTCCTCAAAGAACGCGTCGTCTTCATAGATACCGCCGCCCCACACACGAATCATGTTCATATTGGATGACTGCACATCCTCCAACAAACGGCTGTAGCGCTGGCGCGTAACACGTGGCAGCAACGCATCCGACGGAATCAGGTTTGTACCTTTGGCAAACATCGGCATCCCGTTCACTTCGAAGTAAAAACTCTGGCCGTCCTTGTCTTCCTCCTGCACTACACGTATCGAACGCAGACCAATCTGGTGATTCTTCTGTGACACCACCTGCCCGTCTATCGACACTGAAGCCTCAAACATATACAACGCAGGCTCTCCCCAACCGTTAGGCATCCACAAATGTGGCTGCTCCACTGTTACAGGAAGAGAAATATGATTAAGCCCCGGCTGCAATTCCACCGTCTGCTCCACGTTCTTATCTAGTTCACCCGTATAACTGTACGTCACACGTACCACAGCCTGCTGTGTACGATTGCTAATATTGTTTATTTCTAAGCGATTGTCTACCTCTGCCCGTTCGGCGCTGACTGACTGCTGGTGCACGAAATAATCTTCCACTACCGCCCGATCCGCAAACTGCAGATACACCGGCCGCCAAATGCCACAAGTCACCATACGGATACCCCAGTCCCATCCATAGGAATAAGGTGCCTTACGAGTAAAAATACTTAGCTTCTGTGGATAATGATCATTATCGGCCGGATAATCAAACCCGTTACTCTCCCATTGTGGCATCGCTTCCCGAATGGGCGAACGGAAACGTATTACAAGCTTATTTTCTCCTTTTCTTAAAACAGACTTGACAGGAACCCGATACCCCACAAACATATTATCTGCTTTCAACAGCAAAGAACCGTTTAAGAAAACATCTGCATAGGTATCAAGCCCTTCAAAAACCAGATACACTCCTTCATGATGCAGCTGCTCTTCCGTCAGTACAAATGAAGTACGATACAACCAGTCTTCCTTTTCCACCCATTGTATTTTCTGCTCATTCATGCCATAAAAAGGATCAGGCAATTTATCATGAGCTATCAGGTCCTGATGCACCGTGCCCGGCACCTGTGCAGACAACCATTCATTAGTACCGTACATTGAAAATTCCCATCCAGTATGCAGCTGATGGATTTGAGATAAACTACTGCCCGACGCATGATTTCCATAAGTCAGTAAAAAGGCCAGTAACATCATCAGAGTGATTTTTGACATATTTTTCACGTTATAGATTCAAGTATCGCAATATCAAGTACAAAATAAAATAAGTTTTTCCGATAAGCCAAATTAATCGAAAAAACTTATTTTATTTTAGTTTTTTAAGGGAAAAGTTTATTTTACTTTAAGCTTATCAAAGCCTTCACCATATACTCCAACTACATTGCTTTGTGAAATGAAAGCATTCGGATCAATATCCTTTACTAACCGGAAGATATCGAGTGATTCCCGTTTTTTAGCCAAAACCACTACTACCTTTATTTCCTGTTTGCTGTACCATCCTTTTCCATCAAGTAAAGTCACCCCACGATCAATCTTTGTCGCAATCCCTTCGGCTATTTCCTCATATTTGCGTGAGAATATCAGGAACTGCACAGACTGACGTGTACTGTTAATCACATAGTCAATAACGATACTCATCACAAACAAGACACAAAAACCGAACAATACCCTGCGCCAGTCGTGAAAAATAAAATAACAGGATGAAATGATGACGATGTCACAATACATCATCATCCGTCCCAACGTAACATCCTTATACTTATTGATAATCCAGGCAATGATATCCGTTCCACCCGTACTTCCATTGTTACAGAACACAATACCAATTCCAAAACCCAGCAGACCGGCACCTATCACACAAGCCATAAAATCCTGACCAGGGCCTAACAACTGAGGAAGGTTTCCATTCTCATCTTTCAAAATCATCTGAAAGAACCAGAGCAGGAAAGTCAGCATAAAAATGGCAAAGACGGTCTTAATACTAAATTTAGGCCCTAATATTTTCAAGGCAAAACCCAAGAATATAGCATTAATCACAAAATAAGAGACTTGAATCTCTATGCCTGTGGCATAATAGATAATTGCCGCAATACCCGTTACCCCTCCGGTAGTAATCTGATAGGGAAGCATAAATGCAGCCCAGCCAATGGAATAACAAATCAGCCCGAAGGTTATGGCCAAATAGTCTCTGGACTCCCGGCCCAACTTTTTCTTTAATAAAGCTTCCATAGACAATAAAAAATAATCCGGAATGAACAGAAGATATCTCCTGTTCATTCCGGACGAGCATTTAAAAGGTTAAAGTACAATGTTTACAATTTTCTTCGGTACAATAATCACCTTCTTCGGAGTCTTGCCCTCAATCCACTTCTGTGACTGTTCTTCAGCCAGTACAGCAGCCTGGATGGTATTATTGTCTGCATCGGCAGGGAACTCCATTGTAAAGCGAGCCTTACCATTGAAAGAAATAGTATATTTTACACTGTCTTCTTTCAAATATTCCTCATTGAATTCCGGCCAATGTGCATCGCATACAGAAGAGGTATTGCCCAAAGCTTCCCACAGTTCTTCTGCCAAATGCGGAGCAAACGGAGCCAGAAGCACTACCAGATTGCTCATCACAGCCTTGTTACGACATTTCAATGAAGTCAATTCATTGACACAAATCATAAAGGCACTGATAGAAGTGTTGTAAGAGAAGGTCTCAATATCTCCTGTCACCTTCTTAATCAGTTTATGAATGGCTTTCAGTTCTTCTTTGGTAGCTTCTCCTTCAACAGGCAAGAAAGCACCCTGACGGTCATAGAACAAATTCCAAAGTTTCTTCAGGAAGCGGTGTACTCCGTCAATACCATTGGTATCCCATGGTTTAGACTGTTCTACCGGGCCAAGGAACATTTCATACATACGCAATGTATCTGCTCCATAACGTTCTACAATCATATCCGGGTTCACCACGTTATACATGGACTTACTCATCTTTTCAACAGCCCAACCACAGATATACTTGCCATCTTCCAAAATAAACTCTGCATTATGGTATTCCGGACGCCAGTTCTTGAAGGCTTCCACATCCAGTACATCATTCGATACAATGTTTACATCTACGTGCAACGGAGTTACTTCATACTGGTCTTTCAATCCCAATGACACAAAAGTATTGGTATCCTTGATACGATATACAAAGTTGCTTCGTCCCTGAATCATTCCCTGATTCACCAGTTTCTGGAACGGTTCTTCCTTAATGCTGATACCCAGGTCGAACAGGAATTTATTCCAGAAACGAGAATAAATCAAGTGACCGGTAGCATGTTCCGTACCTCCTACATAAAGGTCTACGTTCTGCCAGTAATGGTCTGCCTTCTCAGAAACCAGCGCTTCATTATTATGCGGATCCATGTAACGCAAATAATATGCACTGGAACCGGCAAATCCCGGCATAGTATTCAATTCCAGAGGGAATACATTCACGTTATCAATCTTCGTATTTTCTACGACTTCACCTTTGGCTACATCCCACGCCCAACGAGTTGCATGTCCCAAAGGAGGTTCTCCGCTTTCTGTAGGCAAGAACTTAGCGACCTCAGGAAGTTCCAGCGGAAGCTTGCTTTCGTCAATCATATACGGCATACCATCCTTGTAATATACCGGGAACGGTTCACCCCAATAACGCTGGCGAGAGAAAATCGCATCACGCAAACGGAAGTTGACTTTCACACGGCCCAGATTATGCTCTTTCACATACTTCTTGGTAGCTGCAATGGCTTCTTTGATAGTCAGGCCATTCAGCGTCAAATCGCAATAAGGAGTTACCCCCGCTTTAGGAGAGTTGCAAACGATTCCTTCCTTCGCATCGAAGCTTTCTTCGCTTACGTCACAACCTTCTACCAGTGGTACAATCGGCAAGTTGAAATGCTTGGCAAATGCATAGTCACGACTATCGTGTGCAGGTACCGCCATGATGCTCCTGTTCCATAACCAGCCAATACATAATCACTAATCCATACAGGAACAGATTCTCCTGTAAACGGATTTACGGCATACGAACCACTGAACACGCCCGTTACACGACGGTCAGCAATACGTTCACGTTCTGTACGCTTCTTTGTACGGTCTAGATAAGCCTCAACTTCTGCACGCTGTGCTTCGGTTGTCAGCATCGGTACCAATTCACTTTCAGGTGCAAGTACCATGAAAGTCACACCGAACATCGTATCGGCACGTGTAGTAAAGATGGTAAATTCCAAATCGCTGTCTTTTACCTTGAAACGTACTTCAGTACCTTCTGAACGGCCAATCCAGTTACGCTGAGTCTCTTTCAAAGAATCTGTCCAGTCTACCGTTTCCAATCCGTCAAGCAAACGCTGTGCATAAGCAGACACACGCAAACACCACTGACGCATCTTTTTCTGCACCACCGGATGTCCTCCACGTTCAGATACCCCGTCTACTACTTCATCGTTTGCCAATACCGTACCCAATGCCGGACACCAGTTTACCATGGTTTCTCCTAAGTAAGCGATACGGTAATTCATCAGGATTTCCTGCTGTTCCTTTTCTGTCTTAGCTTTCCATTCTTCTGCAGTAAAATTCAGTTCTTCGCTGCATGCCACGTCCAGCCCTTTTGTTCCTTCAGCCTCAAAATGAGCAATCAGCTTGCTGATAGGCTGTGCTTTCTGGCATGAATTGCAATAGAAGCTGTTGAACATTTTCTGGAAAGCCCACTGTGTCCAGTGATAATATCCAGGTTCGCACGTACGTACCTCACGATCCCAGTCGAACGAAAAGCCAATCTTGTCCAACTGCTCACGATAACGTGCAATGTTAGCTGCGGTAGTAACGGCCGGATGCTGTCCGGTCTGAATGGCGTACTGTTCAGCCGGCAAACCGTATGCATCATATCCCATCGGATTCAACACATTGAATCCTTGCAAACGTTTGTAGCGTGCATAAATATCACTGGCAATGTATCCCAGTGGATGACCTACGTGAAGTCCTGCTCCCGACGGATAAGGGAACATGTTCAACACGTAGAACTTTTTCTTGGATTCATCTTCGACAACTTTATAGGTCTTGCGTTCCACCCATCTCTGCTGCCACTTCTTCTCAATTTCTCTGAAATTATATTCCATAGCGAAATATTATATGATTGATTATTACGTATTTCTCCAATTTCTCCGCAAATATAGTAAGAGTTCAGGAATAAATAAGGATAGTTTCGAACGAAAAGTTTATCTTTGCTTGATAAATGAGAACCTAATCTTAGAAATCTATGCACATCCGTAAATTCTTTCTGCTCGCTACTATCCTCTGTAGTGTATGCAGTCTCAACGCACAGCGACATGAACAACTCTTGGAAACCGGCTGGAAATTCCACAAAGGAGAAGCCAATGGAGCTGAAACTATTTCATTTAATGATTCTCAATGGGAATCTGTCTGTATTCCACACGACTGGGCCATTTATGGACCGTTTGACCGTAATAATGATTTACAAAATGTAGCCATTACTCAGAACTTGGAGAAACAGGCATCTGTCAAGACCGGACGTACCGGAGGACTTCCTTATGTGGGAGTGGGATGGTATCGCACCCGTTTCGATGCAGACCCTGATAAAAAGACAACACTGGTTTTTGATGGAGCCATGAGTGAAGCCCGTGTGTATGTCAATGGAAAGGAAGCCTGCTTCTGGCCTTTCGGTTACAATTCCTTCCATTGTGACATTACTGAGCTTCTGCACAAAGAAGGAAAAGATAATGTATTGGCTGTACGTCTGGAAAACCGTCCTCAATCTTCCCGCTGGTATCCGGGAGCTGGACTTTACCGGAATGTCCATCTCATTACTGCAGAAAAAATACATGTACCGGTATGGGGTACACAGATTACCACCCCACACGTTGCTAATGACTATGCTTCGGTTTGCCTTCGTACCTCTTTACAGAATGCAGGAAAAGAAGAAATTACCATAGAAACAGAAATACTGGACCCGAACGGAAAAAAAGTTTCTTTCAAGAAGAACAGCGGACGCATCAATCACGGACAGCCGTTTACGCAAAATTTCATTGTGGAAAACCCACAATTGTGGTCGCCCGAAACACCGTTCTTATATCAGGCCGTCTCTAAAATCTATGCCAACGGAGAACTTACAGATACTTATACCACCCGCTTTGGTATCCGTTCCATCGAATTTGTGGCCGACAAAGGATTTTTCCTGAACGGCCAGCACCGTAAATTCCAGGGAGTGTGCAACCACCACGATTTAGGTCCTTTGGGAGCTGCCATCAACGTATCTGCGCTACGCCACCAGCTTACGCTATTGAAAGACATGGGTTGCGATGCCATTCGTACTGCACACAACATGCCGGCACCAGAGCTTGTCAGACTCTGCGATGAAATGGGATTCATGATGATGATTGAACATTCGATGAATGGGACATTGCCAAATGTGAAAACGGATACCACCGCTATTTCAAGGAATGGGCTGAAAAAGACATGGTAAACATGCTACAGCAATACCGGAACAATCCCTGTGTAGTAATGTGGAGCATCGGTAATGAAGTGCCCACCCAATGCAGCAGTGAAGGATACAAAGTAGCCAAGTTCCTGCAAGATATTTGCCACCGGGAGGACCCTACCCGTCCGGTTACCTGCGGCATGGACCAGGTTAGTTGCGTACTCGACAACGGATTTGCGGCTATGCTCGACATTCCGGGATTCAATTATCGCGCACACCGTTATGAAGAAGCCTACCAACGATTGCCCCAGAACCTGGTGTTAGGCTCAGAAACCTCTTCTACCGTCAGCTCACGCGGTGTATATAAATTCCCGGCAGAGCGTAAAGCCGATGCCAAATACGAAGACCATCAGTCTTCTTCTTACGACCTGGAATACTGCTCCTGGTCTAACATTCCCGATATAGATTTCGCCCTGGCCGATGACCACCAATGGACTTTAGGTCAATTTGTCTGGACAGGTTTTGATTACCTTGGCGAACCCAGTCCATACGATACGGATGCATGGCCCAACCACAGCTCCATGTTTGGTATTATTGACTTAGCGTCCTTGCCGAAAGACCGGTACTATTTATACCGCAGCGTATGGAACAAGCAAGCTAAAACACTTCACATTCTTCCTCATTGGAACTGGGAAGGAAGAGAAGGAAAAGAAGTACCCGTATTTGTCTATACCAACTACCCGACAGCCGAACTTTTCATCAACGGAAAAAGTTATGGGAAACAGACGAAGAACAACCAAAGCGTAGAGAACCGTTACCGCCTGATGTGGCACAACGCCATTTACGAACCGGGAGAAGTAAAAGTCGTAGCATACGATGAGCATGGCACAGCCAAAGCTGAAAAATCATCCGCACGGCTGGAAAACCACATCATATTGAATTGGTTTCTTCACGCCAGTCGCTCACAGCCGATGGAAAAGATTTGGCATACGTAACCGTACGTGTTGTGGACAAAGACGGAAATCTCTGCCCCACAGACATGCGCTTGGTGAAATTTAAAGTAAAAGGAGCCGGAAGCTATAAGGCCTCAGCTAACGGAGACCCAACTTGTCTGGATTTGTTCCATCTGCCTCAGATGCACGCCTTCAACGGCATGCTGACTGCAATTGTGCAATCAGGAAAAGAAGCAGGAGTTCTTGAGTTACAAGTCACTGCAAAAGGGCTGAAATCAGGAAAGATACAAATCGAAGTAAAATAATCTTCAAAACAACAGCGGGAAAAGCAGGCATGAAGTACCTGCTTTTCCCCGCTTATATTTTTCCACAGCCTGCTATCTGTCCAGGTTTTCCTTAAAATCAACTTCTACAATACGAAGTTCATGATTGGTTTTATCTCCATCTTTCGCCTTGAACAAATCCAATTCATTCTACCGGGGCAGCTACTTCCACAATCTGTCCAAAGGCATCATCCTCTTTACTTGACCCCTTCAACCGGATAGTAATTTCAGAAGCAGGAACTGGTTTCACCTTCAGGTGAACATAACCCAAACTTTTTTCAGTTTCTCCGCTCCAAATCAACTCATCGCCCGCATAAATTTCCAAAGGATAACTGCGCATACGCCATCCTGTAAGTTTCATACATACCTCATCCACACGCGCCACCCTTTCAAGATGAAACTTAATCCATGCAGTAGAAGCCTTCCCATCATTTTTCCATTCACTCAATTCATTGTCATCAAAACTCTTACAAGCTTCCTCCGTATTTATTCCGGCCTCTGCAAAGAGTACAGCCACATCCACCGCACGCTCTACATAAGAAGGAGACAAAGGTGTTTCTCCACGATCTAAACTTCCTTCCAAATCGTCTCCAGGAATGTATGTACTCAGTCCGTTTTGTACTTCTACAGGAGAAGAAACCAGTTCCAATGAGGCAGAAGCCAATCCTTCTGCTTCAGCTCGTACAACCACCTTCCTGCTGTAATAGACGAGCGCAATAACGCACGGTTCACCCCACATTCCACGGGAAGTTTTTCCGACAAGATATAATTATCCGGGCCTTGTGCTATACCTCCTCGCCATTCTGCCGGACCTTCTACCGTAAAATGAATCAAATCGTTCGCCAGCGGACAACGATTCCCTTCCGCATCGACAACCTCCACTTGCAACAACACCAAATCGGCTCCATCGGCTTTCCATCCTTTCGGATGCTGAATGGCAGCTAAATTCAATTTAGCAGGTTTACCTGCGGTTCTTAACTGCATGCGCGCAACTTCTTTTCCGTCATTATACCCCACAGCTTCCAAGACTCCAGGAGTGAATGCGATTTTATCAAAAGTAAACAAGAAATGATAGTCACGCTGAGCCTGCCCCATTATTTTTCCGTTTAAAAATAACGCCACACTATCCGTATTAGAAACCACATACACGGGCTTGACCACTCCCGGTTCATAATTCCAGTGTCCTACGATATGCAAACGAGGATTTTCCGTATCTACCCATCCGTCCCACATCACCTGATGAGCGAAATAAGAATCTTTCAGAATACGCATCGGGTCTGTATCTCCACTACGCCGGTAATTCTCTACCCCACGAAAATGAGTATTTGTATCTGAAAAAATAATCTTAGCGCCGCCTGAGCTTACCCTTTTCCCTGTCCCCGGACGTTCACGCCAGTAATCAAACCAACGAATCACATTCTCAATGGTGAAAGAGTCCTGATTGCGATTGTATACACTGGCATCTGCCTGTTTTTTCGTTTTTCCGGTAGCCGCAGAATGATAAGCACTGTTTCCTTCTCCATCCTTATGATATGGATAGGAGTAATTATCCCAATACTTGCGCAAGCCTTCATCACGGCAATACTCCATGGCCCACATAGGATGATGCGCACTTTTGTTAATATACAACATCTCTCCCCCATACTCGGCATCACGAATATCCAGCATCTCACGAGAACCGATTGCACGCCCACCATGATAATCAAACTCATCACGTATCTTCTTCATCTCCAGCATGTGTTCACGCTGATTGATTCATTGCCACATTCATAAAAAAGGATACTCGGATTGTTGCGGTTATAGATAATTGCATCCCTCATTACCAGTTTACGCTGCTCCCACTGACGTCCTTTGCAATCTTTTTCTGCATCTCCTGCCGGCATGGCCTGAATCAAACCGACACGGTCGCATGACTCTACATCTTGCTTCCAGGGAGTTACATGCATCCAACGCACTAGATTAGCATTGGCTTTCACCATGAGACCATTGCTGTAATCACTCAACCAGGCAGGCACCGACATTCCTACAGCAGGCCATTCATTACTTGTTCGCTGGGCAAATCCCTTCAACTGAATCACCCGGTCGTTTAACCATACTTTTCCATCGGCAAATCGTGTCTTGCGAAAACCTGTACGCGTAATTACTTCATCCGTTTTCTTTCCCTCTATGCACAAAGCAGTCTTTACCGTATACAGATAGCCATAGCCCCAGCTCCAGAAATGCAAGCCTTCCACTTCACTTTCAGCCGAAAGTACTACTTTTTCTCCTGGATTAATTTTCTTCTCCTCACCACGGAATGACTTTACAAGCTTCCCGTCACGGTCTAAAAGCTCCACCCAATAACCAACCGTCTGGCTTTTCTTTGTTTCATTTTTCACTTCCGATTCGGCATGAATTCGAGCTTTACGAGCACGTACCTGAATATCTTCCGCGTAAATATAGACACCTGTCGTTTGCAGGTTACTATATAAAGGTAAGGTCTGGTATAACTTATCCGTCACATGTAACCACACATTCTTGGGTAAACCTCCGTAATTTGCATTAAAATTACGGTTACTCCACTGATACTTCACGCCAGTAGCCTTCTCTGCATAGTCCCAATTATTATCAATACGTGCAGCAATAACATTTTCCTTACCCGGCTTTACAAGTGCAGTAAGGTCGAAACCAAAAGCCATCACTCCATTTTCATGCTGACCGACCAAGTGACCGTTCACATACAGATCAATTCCTTGTCGTGCTCCTTCAAATTCGATGAACACCTTTCGTCCTTTGGCGTCAGCAGGTAAACGAAAATGTTTCCGATACCACACAATTGTATCAGTAAGATCCTTGATATTCAGTTTGAAAGCCTCATCCTCATTGAAAGCATGAGGAAGTGTAACCGACTTCCATTCCGTATCCGAATAACTCACACTCTCTGCCTGAGCTATATCACCGACTTTTAGCTTCCAGCCACTGTTGAAATTATATTTTTCACGTCCTGCGGCATGAATGCTGCTTATAACCATCAGCAGACATAAACTTATCCATAAAAATCTCAGTCTCATACTATCTAAATATTTTGTGTAAAAATACATTATCTCTTGTAAGAATACATGGAAAATAAAGATTATAACTGGAATTATTGGTACATAAACAAGAAAAGTCCGGCATAACACCGGACTTTTCACTCACTTCAATTATTTATTAGTTTAATAACCATAATTTTGATAAGCCTTTTTACCCGCATTATCTAATAATACATTATTATCATCTGTCAGCATATCCAAGAATGACTGTGGGAACGGTTTCAAAGTCATATAATTCTGGAAACCACCTTTAGGCTGACCATTTTGCCCATCTGTTCCCAACAAATTATCCGAAGTTTCCCACGTACCTGTCTGATAAGTAGCATTCTGCATATTTGCCGCCAGCTGGTTATGCCATTGAATACGCGCGGCCTGCACACCTGCATGGTGTATAACCCCATAATAAATCATTTCTTGGTTAAATTCACGAACATATTCATTATAAATAAACTCCAAGAAACGCTTTTCGTTTGTATTGGCAGACGGACAATAATTTTCAGCCAATGAATGTGCTGATGTACCATCCAATAACTTGCATCAACTTTTATCTTATCATAACAATCAGCTGCGACAGTATAAGGATAATGTGACTCAGTTGATGACAAGACATGATTTCCTGCATACAAATCTGCAAAACGGGCAATTACCTCAGCACGATTTTCTCCAGCTTTAAATGCAGCACGCTGTCTCAACGCATTAATATCGTCAATAGCTTCATTATATTTTCCTTGACGTCCGTATGCTTCAGCTCACCAAATACATCTCTGCGGAACGCATTACAGGTACATCTCGCCCACCATAAAATGTATTCTTTCCTGAACGGTTCGGGTCATGATACTTCTTAGAAGTAGGTACCCCTGTATTGGAACTCTTTTCCAGGCCATAGAAACTGGCTGTATTCTTAAATGTATAATTATCACCATTCTTCACGATTTCCGGACGATAATAGTATTTGTTACCATCTTTCATCCAGCGAGCATAAAGCACATAAGGTTGCGCATCAGCATCTTCCACATTAATAGCCGTTTCTTTTGTATTCTCAAGTATAGCATAAGCTAAATCACCTGTTCCCATTTTATGCTCTCCAGCTACAGCCGAACGTCCACCCCACGATTCACGAGTATAATCGTTCTTATATTTCAGGTTAAATGTGTTTGCTTGGTCTGCAGTCCATATATAAGTCTTATTCTCTGCGCTATTATATGCATAATAATCAGCATTAGCACTCGGAGTAGAAGTCCCACTTGTATTAAGGGCGGTTTTAAACTCTAACCAAAATGATTTCTGATAACGGGAATCATTTACCTTATCGGTAAATACATCCAATCCAAAATCATTATTATGAAAATAATTAGCCGGTTTAGTCGGATATTCCCAACAATAATCAGGGATACCATACTTTTCATCTACTACATTCCCCACAAAAACAGACAGAATACGTACTCCATAACGGTAATTATCTCCACTTTCTGAGAATATGGCGTTCAGCACATTCTCCGATGTTTTCTCATTTGAGAAGTCTCCTAATTCATGACGGAACAAATCATCATAATTGCTTGCTAAAGGATGGGCATTAATCACTTGTGTAGCATAATAGATACAAGAATCCAAATCATTTGTACCTTTTCCTTTATATAACATTCCCAAATAAGACTGAGGATTTGAATTATCTATAGTGCCATCTGACTTACGACCATAAGCCTCAGTTCCATACTCTTGTCCCTGTACACGATTCAAATACATTTTAGCCAACAAATGAGCCGCAGCATACTTTGTAGCACGACCATATTCTGCATCTCCATAAGATTCAGGCAAATGTTCAAAAGCATAACGCAAATCTCCAATCAACTCTTTAAACATCACTTCCGCAGGAGTACGTTGATAATTATAATTGGCAGGTAAAGACGTACTGCTTTTCGTAGAAAAATAAACATCCCCCAAAACCGTATTCATACCATAATAACAATATGCACGATTAAAAAGAGCTTCTGACAAACGTTGGGCGGCATACTCAGGATCACTCGCATATTTTCCTGTTGCTTTTCTGAACGAATTGCCTCAATCGCCTTATTGCAATTATCAATAATAGGATAGTTATTAATTAAAAATCCATCTTGTTGCTTGGATTGGAAGCCCATATAATAATTCGTTTGAGTACCAATTTCCCCAGTAGCACTCCATTTAGAGGTAGAAAACTTATTCAAGTCATTATTTCCACTTGCGCGAGCACAATCATGCCCTGTCTCAAACATAAAAATACCCTCACTATTTCCCCAGTTTACACGTTCCGCATTATAAGTGCCCACAATCAACTGGTCCAAACCCTGTTCCGTATTCAAATAATCCTGGGTGATAGTCGCAACCATTTTCTCTTCCAGAAAACTGTCTGTACATGAAGCTAACACAGTGGCTGCCACACCCATATATATATAGTTTTTTTATCTTTTCATAACGTTATAAGTTAAGCAAATAATTATTAGAAACTAAATCTTAATCCCAGTACATAGCTTCTTGTGATACAAGTGTTATTAGTCTGACCACCAATATGATTTCCTGCATCCCAACCGGTAATATCATCCGGATTGATACCTGCTTTTACAAGTTCTCCACCCCACAAGAACGGATTCAAAACTTGCGCGTATACAGAAGCACTACTTGCACCAACCTTCTTCAAGAACTTTTGAGGCAATGTATAAGAAAGAGCGATATTCTTTACCAATACCATGTTCCCTTTTGTATAATTACGTACGTAATCATAAGTCGTAGTTCGAATTGCAGTAGTAGGTTGAGCAAATTTAGCATCCACATTATTAGGAGACCATGTGTCATTCTCTATACGACGACCAATTGTCTGAGTCAGACCGTAATAAGAGTTTCCAAAACGGAAATAAGTAAAGAAACTCAGATTCCAGTTCTTATAAGTAAATGAGTTATTTAAACCACCTGTCCATTTGGGAGATTTGTTATAGAACACTTTGTCATCATCATTAAATGTACCAAATCCATTGTCCAAATAAGTCACCTCTTCTCCAGAATCCAGCGTTACCGTCTTGGAATTCTCTGTTCCTTTCGGCACTTCCACCAAAGGCTGATCCACAATCTTGTATTGCCCTGCCAGGAATGTCAGCTTACCAATTTTAGAATACAACTCCATCAAGCGGTTATCTTCCGGAGTGTCCTGCCACATACGATCATATTGATAATCCCAGAACACATTAATAGGTTCACCTACTTTCCAAGGGCCATTAGAGTCAAAATCTACATCATTTGCCAATTCTGTAATCTTTTCTTTATTTAATGAGAATGTCCAGTCTGTTTGCCAAGTAAAATCCTTTGTTTTTACGTTAATTGTAGACAAAGAAACTTCAAACCCACGGTTCTCTGTTTTTCCGACATTACTCAGGACCTGACCATATCCTGTAATTACAGGAATCGTTTTATTCATCAACAAATCAGAAGTCTTTGCAATATAGTATTCCAAGCTACCAGAAATACGATTATTCAACACTGCAAAATCCAATCCCACATTTAATGAGGCCGTTTTTTCCCATCCCAAATCATAATTAGGCATCACATTGGTCTTTGTTCCTGTTGTATTCTGAGAAATATTCCCTACACCAAATGGTATATTGGCATATACGGAAGTTACAGATCCACCTGTCTGGTAAGGAGTCACAGCGGAGTTACCCGTTACACCATAGCCCACACGCAGTTTTAACTGATTAATCCAATTCACTTTCTTAATAAATTCTTCCTGTTCCATGCGCCAAGCCAAAGCTGCAGAAGGGAAGAAATCCCATTTATTTCCACTTGCCAACATAGAAGCTCCATCGTAACGTCCTGTCAAGGTCAACAAATATTTATCCATCAGGCCATAGTTAATTCTTGCCATGTAAGAAGCACGAGACCAAGTAGAGTAACTTGAACCCGGACCATATTTGGAGTTGTTTGACTGGCCGATGTTATACCACAAAGAAGTTGGATAAACCACTTCATAAGCTCTAACATACAATCCTTCAGATCTACTTCGTTCTGCAGATTGCAACAAAGTGACATTCAAAGAATGTATATCTTTAAAATTCTTATTGATATACACCAAGTTCTCCAAAGCCCATGACAAATTCTGACTCTGATTATTGTACGCAGCTCCAGGAGCTGTAGAATCAAAGCCATAAGGATTAGAAAAATCTTCTCCGTAAAAGCTTCCTTCACGTGAGTTTCTGTACTGGGCACCTAAGTTTGTTCTCCATTTCAACCAAGGCAAGATTGTAATTTCTGCATAAGAAGACATATTCACTCCATAATAGCGATATTCATTCTGAGCCGAATTAATATTACGTACAATATTATGTTCCGCATCTCCCTCACTTGTAATAAGAACTGTTCCATCCTCATTATATGCCGGTGTCCATGCATCAGGTTCATTGCCAACCCGTATGAGTCCTTAGCTACGGTATTTGAAAAGTTACTTACAATACCATAATTCTTAATAGACGTATTTGCATTCAGACTCATTCCAACTTTCAACCATTTCACAGGAGTGATTTCTCCATTCAAATTAGCTGTATAACGCTATAATCCTGGTCTCTCATTGGTGATTCCTGACCTAAATAACCTAATGAGAAATAAAGTTTAGCAGTTTCTGTACCTGCAGATAAAGAAATCTGATGAGTATGAGTTACCCCTGTACGAGTCGCAAGTTTTCCCCAATCTGTAGTCGGAAGCTTAGAAGCATCATACACAGGCACCATATCGGCATAGCCATAGCTCTTTCTTCTGCTGTAGATTGGCGCAAAACAGGAGTTCCATCAGCATTCAACTGATAAGCTTGTGCCACTCTTCCATCCATATAAGACTGAGTTCCCAACCATAGAGCACGGTCTCTATTTGGATCCGGTGCTGTGCCATAAGCACCATTATAATCTCCACCATTAATTGCAGACTGCCGCTTATAATCCAGCAGTTGACCTGCATCCATATAATCAGTAGTTGAATTCAAGCGACTAAAGGCCACTGAACCATCATAACTAATAGTAGTTTTTCCTGCTTTTCCTTTTTTAGTAGTTACCAAAATCACACCATTCGCACCACGAGAACCATAAATAGCAGTAGCAGAAGCATCTTTCAGAATTTCCATAGACTCAATATCAGATGGATTGATATCAGAAATAGAGCCTGCCGTCATTGGTATACCATCAATTACATAAAGCGGATCATTATTAGCTGTAATAGAACGATTACCACGAATACGAACCTCACCTAACTCTCCAGGACGGTTATTTGAAGTAATATCCACACCTGTCACCTTACCTTGCATAGCCTGCAAAGCATTCTGTACAGGTCTGTCTTCAATCACTTTACTCGTTACACGTGCCATCGCACCAGTAACGTCTGACTTTTTCTGCACACCGTAACCTACCACAACAACTTCATCGAGTACTTCAGTGTCTTCGACCATCGTCACATTGAATGTAGTTTTTCCTTGTACCGGAATCACCTGAGTCTTGTAACCCACGAAGCTGATTTCAAGCGAAGCATTGTTTGGTACATTAGATAAGGTAAACTTACCGTCAAAGTCAGTAATGGTACCGTTGGTAGTTCCTTTTACTACTACGCTCGCACCAATTACAGATTCCC
>ENA-OQHA01000615-OQHA01000615.1-human-gut-metagenome-genome-assembly--contig:-NODE-615-length-17052-cov-3.019852_pt1 | contig 17052 bp, 24 predicted proteins | sample MGYA00242558_ERZ504707 | MGnify/ENA primary metagenome ERZ504707 (study PRJEB26092, sample SAMD00036197) | human gut metagenome | host: Homo sapiens | study: EMG produced TPA metagenomics assembly of...
CTCCCAAATCGTCCTCGCGCATGGCCGGCATTTGTCCTGCTCCTGCGGAGCTGCGGACACGCGGCCTGCGCTGCGGAAAGATTGGAGGTAACCCTGCGCCCGGCCGGTGAGACCCAAACCCCGCCATGCTTCTTATGTGCAGTAAAGCTAATGCTGCTAAAATACAAAGCGCTCATGTAGTTTAAACGCACGACGATAAGGAGCACCAGTGGGTAACCACTTCCGTACCTCCGGTGCGGGCGATGATGCCCCCAAGACGCAGACGGGCGTCCAGGGCAGTCGTTTCGCCACTCCGGATTCAGAGGGCCAGCCTGTTGCTCAGGCCCCCACTCAGCCGGCAGATCAGGCACAGCGGCATCCGATCCCTTTGCCTACAATCCCACCAGCGATGTCGCGCTTTCCGGCACGGCGGGTTTTGAGCCCGTTCAGGCCGTGACCGCTCGCGTGGAGCAGCCTCAGGCTGGCGCCGCCACGCCGCAGCCTACCATGGCCGGCATTCCCGACCCCATGGCCCCTGCGACGCGGTTCCTCAGCCTGCGCAGTCCGGTCTCTTTGCCGCTATTCCCGATCCCGCGCAGCCTGCTGCCCCGGTGGTCGAGAGCGATCAGGCAGCCGAGGTCGCAAGCCTCGATAACGCGCTCAACAACCCCGATTTTACGTCGGTGTTTGCGCCCATCGATCCGCAGGCCAGCCGCAAGAAGATGGCCAAGCAGGCCGGTGTCGAGCCCGTTATCCTTATGGAGCATGTCACCAAGATCTATCCGGCACAGCCCAACAAGCCTGCACTCGACGACATCAACATCGAGATCTATCCGGGCGAGTTCGTCTTCCTGGTCGGTCATTCCGGCTCGGGTAAGACCACGCTGCTGTCGACGCTCAACCGCGACGTCAAGCCGACGAGCGGCCGCATCTTGGTTGCCGGTCAGGACCTCATGAAGATCAAGAACCGCAAGGTTCCGTTCCTGCGCCGCCAGATTGGCGCCGTGTTCCAGGACTTTAAGCTTCTGCCGCAAAAGACCGCCTACGAAAACGTGGCGTTTGCCCTGCAGTGCATCGGCAAGCCAAGGGCGTCATTCGCAGCCAGGTGCCCGAGGTGCTGCGTCTGGTCGGTCTGGCCGATCAGATGGACTCGCTGCCCGACCAGCTTTCCGGTGGCGAGCAGCAGCGCGTTGCCGTCGCCCGCGCATGGTCAACCGTCCGCCGCTGCTGATCTGCGACGAGCCCACGGGTAACCTCGACCCGGCGATCTCGCTGGGCATCATGAAGCTGCTCGAGCGTATTAACCGCACCGGCACCACCGTGATCGTCGCCACGCACGACCGCGAGATGGTCGATAGCATGCACCGTCGCGTGATCGCCCTCGAGGGCGGCCACGTTATCCGCGACCAGGAGAGGGGAGGTTACGGCAACTATGGCACCAACTAACGTGGGCTACTCCTTCAAAGAGGCAATCAGTCACTTCTTCCGTAACTGGACTACCTCGCTCGGCGCCGTCATCACGATCTTCCTTTCGCTGTTTATCATCGGCCTGTTCATCATGGGCTCCGCGATGCTGAACTCCGTGATCGGCACCGTCGAGGATCAGGTTGTCATCAACGCGTTCATTAGCGATGACGCCGATCAGCCGATGTCCAGGCTTTTGAGGCCGAGCTTAAGACGTGGAATAACGTCAAGTCCGTGACCTATAAGGACAAGGACGACGCGCTGGCCGAGTATACGAGCAAGATGTCGGGCAACGCCGACGCCACCATGAGCGCGCTCGATGGCCAGAACCCGCTGCCGGCTTCGTTTGCAATTGAGATGGACGATCCGTCCAAGGTCGAGAGCACGGCCCAGAAGCTCAAGAAGAACGCCGTTTTCCAGAAGATCGCGGATGACGGCGACGTCAACGCGAGCGTGCTGTACGGCCAGGAGGAAGTGAGCCGCCTGTTCCAGGTGACCAACTACATCCGCATCGCCGCCGTGGTGCTCGTTGGCCTTCTGACCTTTATCGCATTCATCTTCATCAACAACACGATTCGCCTGTCCATCACGGCGCGTCGTCGTGAGATTGCGATTATGCGTCTGGTCGGCGCCAGCAACGGCTTCATTCGCGGCCCGTTTATCACCGAGGGCGTACTGCAGGCTATTTTGGGCTCGCTGCTTTCCATCGGCGTTCTGGAGCTGCTGCGCAATCTGATGATTCCGCGTTTGCAGGAGAGCATCGGCTGGATGTCGTTTGCCCTGCCGATGCAGTACTACCTGGTGACCTATGCTGCGCTGATTCTGGTCGGTGTGATTATCGGTCTCTTTGGTTCTGCCATAGCCATGCGCCGCTACCTGCGCGTGTAGGCATGCCTGGAATTCATCCCTTCCAACGGGTCGTCTCTTATGGGGCGGCCCGTTTTTTGATCCCTAGGGGACGGCAGGAAAGCGAATCATTTGGGTAGACTCTTTGGAGTTCGTCATCGATAGCAAGGAGGCGCCATGGGGCGCAATAACAAGCATAAGCGTGGAGCTCGCAATAAGCGCGGGCCGGTGCGCAGCGAACGCCGTCCGAGCCTGACCGGGCGCGTGCAGCTCCATGAGCATGGCGCCTATGTCATAACCGAGAGCGGCGACTACAAGGTTATGGGCCGCGGTAAGCGCGAGATCATGGATGGCGATACCGTTGCCGTGAGCATTAAGAACAGCCCGCACGGTGAGCGGCGCGCCGTGATCGAAGGCGTGGTTGAGCGCGCAGCCATAAGCGTGGTGGGTACGTACCAGACCGCTGGTCCGCTCGGTGTGATCGAGCCGCTCGATTCGCGCCTGAAGGCCGACTTCTTCATTCTGCCCGAGGATACCTCGGCGGATCGTCTGGGCGTCCACCCGGGTGATGCCGTTGTCGCGCGCATTTTGACCTACCCGACGCGCTGGAATCGGGCACCGTGACGATCGAACGCCGCATTGGCGGAGATGACGCGCCCGATTTGGGCGTTCAATACGTGATGGCGCGTTACGGCTATACCGATAGCTATCCCGAGGCCGCGCTGGACGAGCCGAGACTTTCGCTCGATGTGTCCGCGGCGCTTAAGGACCCGCTCCGCCGCGATCTGCGCGACCGCTTTGTCATCACGATCGACCCGGTCGACGCGCGCGACTTTGACGATGCCATTTCGCTTGAGCGCACGCCCGAGGGTGGCTACAAGCTGGGTGTGCATATCGCTGACGTTTCTCACTATGTGGCTTGGGACGGGCATATCGATCTTGAGGCTCGCCATCGTACGACATCGGTGTATCTGGCCGATCGCGTGCTTCCCATGCTGCCCGAACGCCTGTCCTGTGACCTGTGTTCGCTTCGCCCTGACGAGGACCGTCTTGCGTTTACCGTTGACATTGAACTCGATGCGCAGGGGTCGCGTGCGGCATTACGATCCGTACCCCAGCGTGATTCGCTCGCGTGTGCGTATGGACTATGACGGCGCCGAGGCGCTGCTGGTGCGTGCCGGCGCGGTGGAGTATGGGGTGCTGGAGGGTGCGGCCGAGGATGTTGCGGCTGCTGAGGCCTCGCGCGAGGAGGCGCTTGAGCGCGGTCTTGCGTGCGAGGAAACTGCTCGCGGCTATAACGTCGACCTCGGCGATTTCCTTGTCGCCGCCAACGAACTCGCCGAACTTCGCCGTCGTATTCGTCGTGCCCGCGGCTCAGTCGATTTTGACACGGCCGAGATTCGCGCTCTATTGGATGAGGACGGAGTACCCGTGCAGATTGTGGCGCGCGAGCGTTCGTGTGCCACGTCGCTTATCGAGGAAGCCATGCTACTCGCCAACGAGTGCGTTGCAGAGTGGCTGGCAGACCGTGATATCGAGGCCTGCTATCGCGTGCATGAGGATCCGAGCCCCGATAGCCTGCACGGTGCCGCCGTTGCGCTGGCGCAGCTGGGCATCATCGACGATCGCCGTGCTGCCGGTATCGCCCTGGGGAGTCCCGATGAGCTACAGGCTGCAGTTGATGCTGCCGCCGGTACGGCCAACGCACCGCTCGTCAACACGCTGCTTCTGCGCAGCATGCAGCGCGCACTGTACAAGCCGCGCAACGAGGGCCACTTTGCGCTCGCCGCGCCGTGTACTGTCACTTTACGAGTCCCATCCGTCGCTACCCCGATCTGGTGGTGCACCGCGTGCTCAAACTGCAGTTGGCCTATGAGCAGCTCGGCGGCAAGGACGCCCTGGTCCGTACGCCGCGGCTGATCGGCAAGGGGCGCGAGTCGCTGCCGCGCATTCTGCCGCAGATCTGCCGCGCATGCAGCGATGCCGAGCGCGCGGCAGATGCCGCTAGCCATGCGACGCAAAAGATCAAGATTGCCCAGTACTATGAGGACCGTCTGGGCGAGCGCTATGCCGGAACCGTCTCGTGGGTTAGCAGCATGGGCCTCTTTGTGCGCTTGGACCTGACGCAGGTCGAAGGCTTGGTTTCGATCAAGAGCCTGGGCAACGAGTGGTTCGAGTTCGACGAGGATGCGCTTACGCTGACGGGCGCCGACACGGGGACTCGCTATGAACTGGGCCAGCGCGTGATTATCGAGGTCTCGCGCGTCAATACCACGCGTGGGCACTTGGACTTTAAGCTTATCCATTAGCCAAATCTCGACTCATGGCGGGAGAGCGGAGGGCGGTCTTTCGGGGCCGCCCTCCGCATTTGGATCATGGCTACCTTGCCGTCTGCTCGGCCGCCCGCTTACCTGCTATTTGAGAGGTAAAACCTACCAAAATAAACCTGTCCCTTTTTGGCAGGTTTACAAGAAAGCGGGGATGAGATGGCGACGGTGTATGGTTATGCGCGGGTGAGTTCGCGCGATCAGAATCTTAATCGGCAGCTGGATGCGCTGGGCGCCTATGGCGTGGGCTCGGCGAATATTTATGCCGACCATGCGAGCGGCAAGGACTTCGATCGACCGCGCTATCGCGAGCTGCTGCACGTCCTGGGAGACGGGGACGTGCTGGGTGGTGCTTTCTATCGACCGACTTGGTTCGTAATTACTCCGAGATTCTTGAGGAATGGCGTCGCATTACCAAGGAGCTCGGGGTTGCCATTGTGGTGTTGGACATGCCATTGCTTGACACGCGCGCCAGGGCAAGCGGCACGCCGGATGTGACTAATACCCTGATTGCCGATATTGTGCTGCAACTGCTGAGCTACGTGGCGCAGGTGGAGCGCGAGAATATCCATCGGCGCCAAGCGGAGGGAATTGCAGCGGCGCGGGCGCGAGGGGTCCGTTTCGGTCGACCTCGCAAGCCGTGCCCTCCTCAGTTTGAGCTGGTGCGCGATAGCTATGAGGCGGGCGATATTACCCGCAGCCAGGCAGCAAAGTGCCTGGGCGTGTGCGTGGGGACGTTCGATCGCTGGATGCGCGAGGCGGGGTAGGGGTTTGCGTCGCTTTGTCGCTTCCTGTTGCGATTCAAATTTTGATACGGTGACGATGTCATTTGGGGCTACACTCGCTGATATTCAAAAAAGGAGGTAGGCCCTTGGCGCGCGTAAAACAAATAATCGGATGGACCGCGATCATTCTGTTCGCTGCAACGCTGGCGGGCATCTGGGTGCTGACGGAGCAAAATGCGGTGGAGACGTCGTTGCTGAGCGAGTCCACGCGCGCGTGGTGGAGGGTCAGGCTACGGGCGTTCAGGCTGCCGATGCCACGGGTGAAGCTCAGACCGAGAACGGGATGACCGGGGGCATCGATTCGGCTGCCTCGAATGTCCGGTCTGGCCGACTTGCTTCCATTCGCATGTGGGTGGCACGAACGTCCGTCGCGTTGCCCATACCGTAGAGTTTTTCTTCGTCGGATTGTTCGCCTCGGTGGCCGTGGTTTGCTTTTCCAGGCGTCCGTGGAGCGTTTGCTCCCGTTGCGTGCCCGTGTTGCTCTTTTGCGCCGTCTGCTCCGTTGGCGATCAGGTACATAAGATCTTTGTTCCCGGCAGGCATTTCGACGTTATCGATTTAGGATTCGATGCTGCGGGCTATGTCACCGCGATGCTGTTGGTATTGCTGGCAGCGGTGTTGGTGCGCCATGCGACTCGGCCGATCGGCGCCCATGCGAGGCGCTAGCCGGTAACAAGCCCGTTTTTGATCATGCGACCTTGTTGAATTATTTTGTGTCGCGCGTATTTCCGAGCGGTCGGATTTGAGGGGCGAGCGGTAGAACGCTCGCCCTTTGTGCGCCACGATGCGGCACAATGTACCGTAAAAGCTGTTTATATCCGGTACGAATCGTTCGTTGGTCTTTAATTCTTCTCAACGGAGGTGTTTGAGATGGCAAACGGATTGCTTTTGCGGCTTCGCGAGCGTGAGCTCAGCGCGAGCCCGGCGGAACGCAATGTCATCGCATATGTAAGCGCTCATCCGCACGAGGTGGTCGGGCTGTCCGTCCGCGGTCTTGCCGATGCCACGTTCTCCTCGCCTTCGAGCATTTTGCGCTTTTGCAAGCGTTTGGGTTTTGCGGGCTACAAGGAGTTCCAGCGCGAACTGATTGCCGAGCTGGCGCTCTTAGGTGACAAGAAAGACGTAGCCCTCGAGGACATCTCCATGGATGACAGCGTCGAACGTATCGTGGGGAAGGTGATGAAAAGCAACGTGCGCACGATCAAAGCGACGGCGCGAACGCTCGATTACACCGTCTTGGAGCGATGTGCGGCCTATCTTAAGCGGGCACGCGCGGTCAATCTGTTCGGTATCGGTGCCTCTCGTTTGGTCGCGCACGATCTGGCGCAAAAGCTCATGCGTGTCGACAAGGAGTGCCATCTGTACGACGACTGGCATGATCAGCTCTTGTGTGCCAAGAACATGCATGAGGGCGATATGGCAATCGCCTTTAGCTACTCGGGCTTGACGCAAGAGGTGCTGGACTGCACCGCCGAGGCTCAACGTCACAACTGTCCCGTTGTGGCCGTTACCAAAGTAGATGGATCATCCAAGCTTGCCACCGTGGCCGATGCCGTGCTCGGCGTCGCTGCGAGTGAACCCTTGGTCCGCAGCGGTGCCATGGCTTCGCGTATGGCCCAGCTTATGGTTGTCGATGCCCTGTACGCTGCTTACGTTGCCAGCGACTACGAACGGGCGACGCATGTCATTAAGCAAAACTACATCGAGAAACAGGAAAGATGAGGTGAATGAAATGCTCGATTTAACAAAATTCACGACCGAACAGCGTAATCAAAGTTCAATGGACCTCGATACGATGACATCGCTGCAAATCGTCACGACGATGAATGATGAGGATCTTCGTGCCGTCCAGTCGGTCACGAAGGTGTTGCCCCAGGTTGCCACAGCAATCGACTGGGCTGCTGAGGCACTCGAGCGCGGCGGGCGCGTCTTTTACATGGGTGCAGGCACCAGCGGTCGTCTGGGTGTACTCGACGCTTCGGAGTGTCCGCCCACGTTTGGCGTGTCACCCGATCTGATTGTCGGGCTCATTGCCGGAGGCGAGACGGCGTTTATCAAGGCTGTCGAAGGTGCCGAAGACAGCGAGGAGCTTGGCGCGAGCGACCTGCGGGGGCGTGAACTCTCGGACAAGGATCTTGTCGTTGGCCTGGCGGCAAGCGGTCGTACTCCCTATGTGGTGGGCGGCCTTGTGTACGCCAAGGCAACTGGGTGCAAGACCATTGCAATTGCCTGCAACCAAGGGTCGAAGATCGGGAAGAGCGCAGATCTTGCCATTGAACCCGTGCCCGGTCCCGAGGTACTGACCGGCTCAACGAGGCTCAAGGCGGGAACGGTTCAAAAGCTCATTCTCAACATGATTTCGACCGGTGCCATGGTCAAGATCGGCAAGGTATACCAAAACCTGATGGTCGATGTGCAGCAGACGAACGAGAAGTTGGTGGTGCGCGGCCAGAACATCGTGATGGAGGCGACCGGCTGCACGCGCGAGTGCGCTATTCAGGCGCTTGCAGATGCCGGCGGCCACGTAAAACCGCTATTGTCTCGGTACTGCTGGACTGCGATGCCGAGCAGGCTGCGGTAGCTCTTGAGCGAGCGCGAGGCCATGTCCGTGCTGCGGTGAGTGGCCATGAGAAGAGCGATGCCGATGCCCAATAGGTGCGCGGCGTGAGCTGATATGACATCCAGACGAGATACCCAATACAAGGAGGAGTTATGACGAACAAAGAGCTGGCTCAAAAGCTGCTGGACCTTTTGGGCGGTAAAGACAACGTGCTGGCAAACGCGGCGTGCATGACGCGCCTGCGCGTGACCGTCAAAGACACGGGCAGCGTCGACGCGGAGGGCATTAAGGCACTCGACGGCGTGATGGGCCTGGTCGAGGACGACACGATGCAGATCGTGCTGGGTCCGGGCAAGGTGAATAAGGTGCTCGAGGAGTTCTCCAAGCTCACCGGCCTTGCGAAAGGCGTTGCCGACGAGAGCGTGGTTGACGCTGCGGCCACAAACAAGGCCGCGCAGAAGGCAAAGTACGAGTCCAAGCCGGTTCAGGCCTTCCTCAAGAAGATTTCCAATGTCTTCGTTGCCCTGCTTCCCGGCATCATTGCGGCTGGCCTCATCAACGGTATCTGCAACGTCATTAACGTCTCGACGGCAGGCGCGCTTGCAGGCGAGTGGTGGTACCAGGGCATTCGTTCCATGGGCTGGGCCCTGTTTGCCTATCTGCCCATCTTGGTGGGCTATAACGCGGCACGTGAGTTTGGCGGCTCCGCTGCGCTGGGCGGCATCGCCGGCATGATGTGTATCGCTAACAGTGCCATGCCCCTGCTTGCGCCTGGCGCGGCCGATCCTGCCACTGCCATTCTGCTGCCGCTCACCAATGCGCAGTACAACCCCGCAGCGGGCGGCATGATCGCGGCTCTTATCGCTGGCGCATTTTTTGCCTGGATGGAGCGTCAGATTCGCAAGGTTATGCCCAACGCACTCGATACATTCTTGTCCCCGCTGCTGGTGCTCATCATCGGCGCCTTTGCTCTGATGCTCGTCATCCAGCCGGTTGGCGCATGGCTGACGACTGCCATCTTTAGCGTTTTGACCTTTATCTTCGAGAAGCTGGGCGTCCTGGGCGGCTATATCCTGTCGGCAGGCTTCTTGCCGCTGGTTTCCGTCGGCCTGCATCAGGCGCTCACGCCGATCCACGCTATGCTCAACGATCCCGACGGCGCTACCAAGGGCATCAATTACCTGCTCCCCATCCTTATGATGGCTGGCGGCGGCCAGGTCGGTGCCGGTTTGGCGCTGTACTTTAAGACCAAGAACGCCAAGCTCAAGAAGTACGTCGCAGAGTCCATTCCCGTTGGAATCCTCGGTGTGGGCGAGCCTCTGATGTATGCTGTTACGCTGCCGCTCGTTCGTCCGTTTGTAACGGCCTGCCTGGGTGCCGGATTTGGCGGCGCGCTCGCGGCGCTGCTTCACATCGGCACGGTTTCTCAGGGCGTTTCCGGTCTGTTTGGCCTGCTGATCGTCGTTCCTGGTCAGCAGCTCGGCTACGTTGCCGCTATGCTGCTTGCCTATGCCGCCGGCTTTGTCCTGACGTGGTTCTTTGGCGTCGACGAGCAGAAGATCAACGAGTTCTTTGGCGAGTAGTTTGATATCGCGAGCCGTGTTGCTCAGGGCTCGCGGCGCGCGGCAGATTTCTTGATGCTATGGTTGTGCCGGCGGGGCTAACTGCTCCGCCGGCCTTTTTTAAAGGAGTGTTGAAGCGTGAAAACGGGTATTTCGATTTATCTTTCCAACCCTCTGCAGGATATTGAGCGGACGATTGAACACGGTGCCGCGGCGGGTGCGCGCTATGCGTTCACCTCGCTGCATATTCCCGAGGATGGGGGAGCGGCGTATACCGATAAGGTCCGTCATGTGCTGTCGCTGCTTTCCGCCCGCGGCATTGCGCTCATTGCCGATGTGGGGCCGCGCACGTGCGATTTGCTCGGGCTTGAGCGCATCGAGGACCTGCGCGATCTGGGGTTGGAATACCTTCGTTTGGACTATGGCTTTAGCGCCCGGCGGGTCGCGGAGCTGTCCGGTGTATTTCGCATTGTGGTCAATGCATCGACGGTGAGTTCTGATGAAATCGCATCGTGGCGTGAGGCCGGTGCCGATGTGACTCGTTTTGCCGCCTGCCACAATTTTTACCCCAAGCCTTATACCGGTTTAGCTCTGGAGGACATTGCTCGGGTGAATCTTCGTCTTGCGGCGCTTGGATTCGAAATCATGGCTTTTGTGCCGGGCGATGCCAACGTTCGCGGGCCGGTATTCGAGGGACTGCGACGGTCGAGACGCAGCGCGGTCGCGCGTCAAAGGTTGCCCTCAATATGCTTGAGCTTGCACATGGCGCCGATTGCGACATTGTGTTGGTCGGCGACCCCGATCTTTCCGATGCGGGCTGGGCGCAGTTTGCTCAAGTTTCCGCCGGATACGTGGACCTGCAATGCGAGCTTGAGCCCGGTTATGCCTATGTGCGCGGCAGATTCATCACGACCGGCCCGACTCGAGTGTCCTCATCTTTAGGTCTCAGGAGTCACGTACGACGCATAAGCCGGATTCCGTGCCGACGGATGCCGGAGCCGGCTGCCGCGAAAGGCGGGGTCGATCGCTGTGAGCAATAGCGGATATGGGCGCTACGAAGGCGAGCTTGAGATTGCGCGGGTCGATCTTCCCGGTGACGAGCGCATGAACGTTGCGGGCCATATCACGCCCGAGGCAATGGAGCTGCTGCCGTTCATCAAACGCGGATTCGGGGTACGGTTCGTTTAGCGTGTGACCCGTGGGCTACAATTGGCCCATCATACGAAGGCGCCTCGTGTGGCGTGTGCCCGCGTTGGCCGATCTATATTCGGAGGATTCCCATGACCGTACTGTTTGTTGAATATCCCAAGTGCTCGACCTGTAAGAAGGCCAAGGCATGGCTGGACGAACACGGGGTAGAGTATATCGACCGCGATATCGTTTTGGACAATCCCACGGCTGATGAGCTTGCGACCTGGATTGCTCGTTCGGGACTGCCGGTGCGGCGCTTCTTTAATTCGTCGGGCATGAAATATCGAGAGCTGGGCCTGAAGGCGCGTCTAGATGCGGGCATGACGGATCGGGAGTGCTACGAGCTGCTGGCGACCGACGGCATGCTGGTCAAGCGTCCGCTGTTGGTGGGCGACGACTTTGCGATTCCCGGCTTTAGGGAAGCAGCTTGGACCGAGGCGCTGCTGTAGCGGCTGCGGAAAGTGCGACCCGTTTTGAGCGCTCGGGGTGGGACGTGTTTTCCATCGGCGGGCTCGCTCGGCTCAATCCTTGAGCTGTGCCCATTCGTGCGGACCGTAGACCTTTACGTGCTTGTTGGGCTTGCCGCTCCAGTACTCCTCGTCCATAAAGGGCAGATATGCCTGAACACCGGGGCAGATAAAGGGAATCCGCTGCTGTTGCAGTCGCTCGCGTTGGCGCTGCTCCAGGTGCGCCTCGGATATGACAGTCGGCATACCGGACAGCTCGACGAGGCTTGCCTGGATTCGCTTAAGGTCGGGGAGTCCCGCGTGCCATGACATCCGCATGATCAAAAGGATGCACGGCGGTATTTTGCCTGCATCACCGTGATGGCGGGGCGCAGGGTGGGATGGATTTTGTCCCGTTCGGGCCAAAGGTCAGCAGTGATCTCGAGGCCCAGGGTCTCCCATAGGTAATCAAGCTCTTCGTCCATGGCGCCTCGATATCTACGTGATCATTGATACTTCGATTGTGTTGCCTGGTGCTATCGTTTTCGCGGTAGAATCTGCCAACGGTTGACGGCTACCGCTCGCGGCGTTTTGCCCTTCGTGTGCAGCGGTCGACTTCACAGGTCCTTCACGTGTCGGCCGTATTTGACTGAATTTCAAAAAAGTCAAAATGGGGCTTGCGTCACGGCCGGACTTCCCGTATATTTCTTTCTTGCGCAAAGGCACAGCCGAGCGCAGCGATGCAGTCATTGGGATGTCGTCTAATGGCAGGACAGCGGATTCTGGTTCCGTCAATGGGGGTTCGACTCCCTCCATCCCAGCCATTGCATTTGCTACATATGGCCCGTTCGTCTAGCGGTTTAGGACGCGCCCTCTCAAGGCGGAGATCACCAGTTCGAATCTGGTACGGGCTACCAAAATTGAACGCCCGGGCCTCGTAAGAGACCCGGGTTTTGTGTATTGACCGATATTTAAGGCGCGCGTTGAGTCTGCCGCCCGGACCGAGGAGTTGTCATGGACCTGCCTATCAGCTTGGAAGACATCACGTATGCCGAGAACTATCTGGCGCAGGGCGACCTGGCTACGGCGACGCCGCTGCTTGAGCGTCTGGTGGAGCTCGCCGAGGAGTATATCGACGCTGAGTGCAAGACGGAGGAGAAGCGCCAGTACTTTAGCTTCGACAGCAAGTTTGAGCGCCTGGCCTATCGCCGCGTGGAGAAGGATCCGCGCGAGCTGGTGCAGGTCGAGGTTCCCTTTGACCGCCTGTACTCCGACATGGCGTTTGCCTACATCCGCCAGCAGGATTATGTGAGTGCTCGGAATGCCCTGATGCAGGCCGTGCGTTGGGATCCCATGAACTGCAACTATCGCTTGGACTTGGCCGAGCTGTTCCGCGCGCTCGAGGACAAGCAGGAGTGGGCATCGCTCTCGTTCTCGGTGCTGGAGCGCGCGAGCGACGGTAAGTGCGCCGCACGCGCCTACACCAACTTGGGTCAGTACTTCTTGGAGCCCGAGACCGAGAACATTTCGGCTGCCGTGGGCTGCGCGCGTCTGGCGCTGCGCCTGGCGCCCAACGATGCGCATACGACGCGCCTGCTCAACAAGATCCATACCACCTATCCGGATGCCGCGGACGAGAGTGACGACCATGTGATGGGTGAGCTCGCCCTGCAGGGCGTGCCGACCTCGCCTTCGGCCGAGATTGCCATCTGCCTGATCATGTGTGCGACCGACGCTGCGAGCGACGGCGACAAGCAGGAGGCTACGCGCCTGACGGTCCGTGCCCGCGACCTGGTGGGCGAAGAGGCGTGCGCGGCGATTATCAAGCTGGTGCGCGAGAGTGATGCCGAGCTTAACGCCGAGCGCAAGGCAAAGCGCGAGCTGCGGCTCAAACGCCGATGGCGCCAAGGAGGCCGGCGATGCCCAGTAAGCGCGAGCGCAAGCTCATTTCCAAGAATCGCTCGGCTCATCACGAGTACTTTATCGATGAGACGTTTGAGTGCGGTATTGAGCTGAGCGGTACCGAGGTCAAGTCGATTCGCGAGCGCGCGTGCCAGATTACCGATACCTTTGCACTGATTCGTGGCGGCGAGTGCTGGCTCGTGGGCCTGCATATCCACCCTTATAGCATGGTGGCGTGTGGAACCGCGACCCTGATCGCCGCGTCGTCTGCTGCTGCACCGCAAGGAGATTGACTTTCTCGACGGTAAGCTGCGCAACCGCGGCTATGCGCTGGTGCCGCTGGAGCTCTACTTTAATACCGACGGCCGCGTAAAGCTGCTGCTGGGCCTAGCCGCGGCAAGAAGCTTTACGACAAGCGCGAGGATATGGCCAAGCGCGATGTCCAGCGCGAGATCGACCGCGCCTCAAGGAGCACAATCGCTAGGCGTTCTGTATAAGTTGCGGTGGAATACGGACTGTTTTGCCTGTTTGAGGGGCTATTCAGTCCCTATTTCACCGCAACTGCGGGCGTCTCATCTTTCTTACTGTTCTGACACATATGTCTCAAAGGCGGCATCCGTTATGGGCGCCGCCTTTTGTGGGTACATACATCCATGAGGTTCCAACCCGGGTTAGGGGAGTGATCGTTATGGACAAAACTGCGTTCTTTACCATGCCGAGCGGTCTGTACGTGGTGAGCGCCGCGGCAGACGGGCTGCGCGCCGGCTGCGTCATCAACACTGCGGTGCAGGTGACGTCCATGCCGCCGCGCATTTCGGTTGCCGTGAACAAGGACAACGTCACCTCGGGCGCATCGCATCGGCCAAAGCGTTCGCGCTGACCGTGATCGATCAGACCGCCGACATGCTCTACATCGGTAACTTTGGGTTCCGCACCAGCAGCGATTATGACAAGTTTGCCAAATACGAGACCCGCGAGACGGCTCTGGGCATGCCCTATGTGCCCGAGCACGCGACGGCCCTGTTTAGCTGCCGTTTGATCGACACTGTGGATGTGGGCACGCATCTACTGTTTATCGGCGAGGTCGAGGATGCCGAGCACCTGAGCGACGAGACGCCGCTCACCTACGATTACTACCATAAGGTCCTGAAGGGCAAGACGCCTCCGAAGGCGTCCTCGTATCAAGGCTAGAAATGTTCTAAAAATACTTGCATTATATTATTGATAACATATACTAATAAGCGAAGTACATCACCAGTCGCGTTCGAGAGGAGAACATCATGGCTGAGGAGAAGAAGACGTATAAGTTCGTGTGCATCGTTTGTGGCTACGAGGTTGAGGTCGACACGCCCGAGCTGCCCGAGGACTACGTGTGCCCGGTCTGCGGCGTCGGTCCCGATCAGTTTGAGCTCGTCGAGGAGTAGCTCGCAGACACACGGCGAAAGCCGAACATAGCTCTGTCCAAGGGCCTCGGTCGAATTCTCGCCCGGGGCCCTTTTCCTCCGCCCCCAAGGGATCGCGGTTGCTGTTGGCCGATCCTGTCTGTTGTGAGTCCGGCCGACCTTTGTCTCAATCTGTAACATCTAACGGTGGAAATTTGGCCCACTTGTTACAGATTGAGACAAACGGAGCTGACCCTCGGAATGATCTCGATCTGTAACATCTAGACATCAAAAGCGGGTCTAGATGTTACAGATCGAGACGTTTGCCTGAGTAGGTGCCCCGCCCCATTACATCCCTGTCAACAACACGACATCGAGAATCGTCACGATGGCACCGATCCCTACGAGCAGCGCGTTGAGTGGACGCGAATTGGCGTATTTGCCCATGACGCGGGGTGAACTGGTGAGCCGTATGAGCACAAAGACCGTAATCGGTAGTTGAAGCGACAGCAGTGCCTGACTCCAGATGAGACCTTCAAAAGGATTTGGGACGACCAGGCACGCCGTCACTGCGCCGACGAAACAGGCCGCCACCCCGATCGAGGAATGTCGGTCGTGGATATCGTATTCCTCGTCGAACATGCCCGCAGTGATGGTCCCCGCCGCCATGCCCGCTGTCACGCTGCTCGATAGTCCCGCGAACAGCAGCGCTACCGCAAAGATGGTCGAGCTCGCCGGGCCCAGAATGGGGGAGAGCGTGGCCGCTGCGACGGCGAGGTCGTCTACGACCATGCCGTGCGCAAAGAAGGTCGTTGCGGCCAGGATGACCATGGCCGAGTTGATTGCCCAGCCCACGCCCATCGAAATGAGCGTGTCGAAGAGCTCGTAGCGCAGACGCTCTTCGATAACTGCTCGCCTTGGCCTTCGAAGTGCATGGATTGGATGACCTCGGAGTGCAGAAAAGGTTGTGTGGCATAACGACCGCACCCAGGACACTCACGATAATCGCGGCAGAGCCAGTGGGCATACTGGGCGTGATCCAGCTTGCGGCGGCTTGCGGCCAGTCGACCTTGACTAGTGCAAGCTCGGCCAAAAACGAGAGTCCTACCACGCCTACGAAGGCGATGATCCAGCGTTCGGCTCGCTTGTAGGAGTTCGTCATGAGCATCGCCATCGATACTGCCGCCACGATGACGCAGCCCGCACGCACGGGCAGCCCAAAGAGCATTTGAAGGGCAATCGCGCCGCCCAGGACTTCGGCCATGGCGGTGGCGATGGTCGCGAGATAGGCGCTGCCGAGCACCGCGCGTCCCACGATGCGGGGGAGAAAGCGGGTCGTGGCCTCGGCAAGGCAGGCGCCCGTGGCGATGCCCAAGTGCGCCGCGTTGTGCTGCAGCACGATGAGCATAATCGTGGACAGCGTGACGATCCACAGCAGCGCGTAGCCAAACTGCGAGCCCGCGGCCATATTGGAGGCCCAGTTGCCCGGGCGATAAAGCCGACGGTCACGAGCAGCCCGGGGCCGATATGCCGCGCAATGTCTAGGCCTCCGTGACCACCGGTGCGTCGGGAGCCAAAGTGTTGTTTGAGATGGTTGAGCATGGTGCGCTCCTGCGTATGGGCGCGTGACGTCGCATCTGGGTCGTGCGGCGCCACGCGTCGGATTTGGGTTGGGGCTACTTGTGCGCTTTGCCCTGATTGGCCACGGCGTCGATCTTGGCGGCGATGGTCGCCGGGTCGCCGATGTAGCGCTTGTCGAGGACATTGAAATCGGTATCGAAGGTGTAGACGAGCGGCACGCCGGTGGGGATGTTGACCTTGAGGATCTCCTCGGGCGTGAGGTGCTCGAGCTTCATGACGAGTGAGCGCAGGGAGTTGCCGTGTGCGGCGATGAGTACGCGCTTGCCGGCGAGCATCTGGGGGCGAATCTCGTCTTCGAAATAGGGCCAGGCGCGGGCGATCGTGTCCTTGAGGCATTCGGTATAGGGCAGCTGATCGGGCGCGACATCACGGTATTGCTCCTGGGTGTGGGGATCGCGCGCGTCGTTCGGCTCGAGTGCCGGCGGGCAGATATCGAAGGAGCGGCGCCGGATGAGCACCTGCTCGTCGCCGTGCTCCGCCGCGGCATCGGCCTTGTTGAGACCCTGCAACGCTCCGTAGTGGCGCTCGTTGAGCTTCCAGGATTTGATGACGGGCAGCCACTCGCGATCCATTTGGCCGAGCACGATGTTGAGGGTGTGGATCGCGCGCTTGAGGCGCGAAGTGTAGCAGACGTCAAAGTCGAAACCGGCTTCTTTGAGGGCTCGACCGCCTGCTGCGGCTTCTTCGCGGCCCGTGTCGGTGAGCTCAACATCGGTCCAGCCGGTGAACAGGTTGAGCTTGTTCCACTCGGACTCTCCGTGACGGATGAGGAGAGTTGCATCGTCTGCTGGTCTGCTTGGTGCGCCATAGGGGCCTCCTTGATCTGGCACGGTGTGCGTGCCGTTTGCTTGACGCCGCAAAGGATACCCGTTTTAAGCTTAAAAGTTAACCAAGACTAACAAAATTGTTGTATTTGAATGGGATGGTGAAAGGGGGCTGCCGAAATGTCTCGATCTGTAACAGTTTG
>ENA-OQHA01000616-OQHA01000616.1-human-gut-metagenome-genome-assembly--contig:-NODE-616-length-17041-cov-3.817370_pt1 | contig 17041 bp, 21 predicted proteins | sample MGYA00242558_ERZ504707 | MGnify/ENA primary metagenome ERZ504707 (study PRJEB26092, sample SAMD00036197) | human gut metagenome | host: Homo sapiens | study: EMG produced TPA metagenomics assembly of...
TTGGCTGGCATGGTCGTCCTTGCCGGAATTTTTATGATCACAGGCAGCATCAACAGCAATGTAGCGCAGCGTACCAGCTATTATGGAATGCTGCGTTGTCTTGGGGCAGGAAAAAATCAGGTTCGGACGCTTGTCCGGCTGGAAGCTCTTTTCTGGTGTAAAACTGCTGTTCCAGCAGGGTGTGTGCTGGGAATCGTTTCCACATGGGGATTGTGTTCCTTTCTGCGTGGATTTATTGGCGATGAATTCAGCTCTTTGCCGGTGTTCGGAATAAGCCCGGTCGGCATTGTTTGCGGAATGGTATTGGGACTAGTCACGGTTTGGTTCGCGGCATCTTCTCCGGCACGGCGGGCGGCAAAAGCTTCTCCGATCACAGCAGCAACCGGGAATGCGGTGGAAAATGCAGCGGCTTCTCCGTGTCATGCTCGGTTGTTTGGAAGTCGTGCAGAGCTTTCTTTGGGCGTGAGCCATGCAACCTCGTCCAAAAAGAATCTGCTTCTGATGACAGGTTCCTTTGCGTTAAGCATTCTCCTGTTTTTGAGCTTTTCGGTTTTGCTTCGATGGGTTGGATTTGCACTGAATCCGTTGCAGTCCTACGCACCGGACTTATCGGTGGCTGAAACATCCGGGCAAAATGTCCTTGACCCGGTGCTGGTGGAGCAGCTGGAAGCTCTGCCGGAAGTCAAACACGCATTCGGGCGGATGTATTGCCCGCTCCCGGCGGAATATCAGGGAAAACAGGGGTCCATCGACCTGATTTCATACGATACGATACAGTTTGGCTGGGCGAAAAAAGACCTGATTGGCGGAACCCTTCCACAGGAGCCGGAGGATGGCACATACCTGTGCTGACGGTATTCGACAAAAGCAACTCCCTGACCGTGGGTGATACCATTCAGCTGGAGGATGCAAAGCTCACAGTCGTGGGTGTATTGAACGACAGCCCGTTCAGTAGTACCGATTCCCCGATTGTTATCTGCACCGAAGAAACCTTCCATCAGCTGACCGGGCAAAACCGCTATGCGGTGATCGATATTCAACTAAAAGATACCACAGCAGACGCAGCCATTGCACAAATACACACCCTGCTGAGCGACACGTTAAACAAGCAGGTTGTTTTTTCCAACCGAATCGAAGGAAATCGGATGATACAAAGCACCTACTGGGCGTTCCATCTGGTGGTCTATGCGTTTCTCATCGTGATTGCAGGAATCACCATTCTGAACATCGTCAACAGCATTTCCATGAGCGTGTCGGCACGAATGAAGCAGTATGGCATCCTGCGTGCCATCGGGATGGATGATGCACAGCTGAAACGCATGATCTCTGCCGAAGCTGGCACCTATGCGGTGTCCGGTCTTGTGGTGGGCATTGCGCTGGGTCTTGTGCTGAATCGGAAGCTGTATATCCTGCTCATCACCCATTATTTCGGTGCAGCGTGGCAGATGCCGTGGGGCTGTCTTGCCGTGATTGTCGTAGTCGTGCTGGCGGCTGTGGTACTGGCAGTATATAACCCGGTCAGGCGAATCCTCATGCAGCCCATTACTGCAACCATCAGTGAATTATAAGCCAGAACAACAGATGCCCACCAGCTTATGGCGAAAACCATAGGTCGGTGGGCATCTGATTTACGAAAAGAATTAAATGCTGTTCGTTGATTTTTCCATTGCAAACCGTTGTAAAATATGGTATATACATTATACGAAACCGCATTTTGAAAGAACCGTTCACCGTTTAATGATGTGTAAGTGAGGTGCTTGCTATGACCGCTGTAATCTACGCCCGCTATTCATCTGACAGCCAGCGCGAAGCTCCATTGAAGGACAGCTGCGCGACTGCAAGGACTACGCCGAGAAGAACGGCATCACCGTGGTCGGCACCTACATTGACCGTGCCTACTCTGCCAAAACGGATGACCGCCCAGACTTTCAGCGGATGATCAAGGACAGCGGAAAGAAAATCTTCGACGTAGTTCTGGTCTGGAAGCTGGACCGCTTTGCCCGGAACCGATTCGATGCCGTGAACTACAAGTACCAGCTGGAAAAGAACGGTGTCCATCTGGTGTCCGCTATGGAACCCATTTCGCAGGGGCCTGAAGGCATTATGGTGGAGAGTATGCTGATCGGCATGGCGGAATACTATTCCGCCGAACTCGCCCTGAAAGTGGCGCGCGGTGAGCGCGAAAATGCCCTCCAGTGCAAGTACAACGGCGGTATCGTTCCGCTGGGCTTCACCATTGGCAAGGAGGACCGACTGTACCATATCGACCCGGAAACGGCGCCCATTGTGCAGGAAATCTTCAGCCGGTATGCCGACGGCGAACCGGCCGAGAAGATCGCAGCATCCCTGAACGAGCGCGGTCTGCGTACCCGCACCGGGAAGCCGTTCGTGAAGAACAGCTTCTTCCAGATCTTCCGGAACCGCCGCTACATAGGCGAGTACCGCTATAAAGACATCGTGACACCGGGCGGCATTCCCGCCATCGTGGACGAGGATTTGTTCAACCGGGTACAGCAGCGTTTTGAGCAGAACAGGATCGCCCATGGTCGGCCTGCAAAAGAGGATGTGAGCTATTTGCTGACCACCAAGCTGTTCTGTGGCAAGTGCGGCACCCTGATGGGCGGCGAAAGCGGCACCAGCCACATGGGAAACACCTACTATTACTATAAGTGCGGCAACGCCAAACGCCACGGCAAGGCGCATTGCGACCTGAAAGCCATCCGCAAGGAGCCGCTGGAACGGTTCGTGGTGGACACCGCCATTAAGGTGATTTTCAGCGATGAAATCATCGAACGGCTGATAGATTTGGTCATGGAAGCCCAGCAGAAGGAGAACACCCGGCTGCCTGTCCTGAAAGACCAGCTCAGGGACACAGAGAAGCGGCTGGCAAATCTTCTGGAAGCCATTGAACAGGGCATCCTGACCCCGACCACCAAGCAGCGGTTGGACGAGCTGGAAGCCCGGAAAGAAGCCCTGAACACCAGCATTCTGGAAGAAGAGCTGAAAAAGCCCGTCCTGACCCGTGAGTGGATTCGATTCTGGCTTGAGAAATTCCGCAAGGGTGACGTGGGCAGTACGGAACACCAGCGGCAGATCATTGATACCTTTGTCAACTCGGTCTACGTCTTTGATGACCGGGTCGTGCTCAATTTCAACTTCACGGACGATGCCAAAACGGTCACCCGTGAGGAAGTGTTGGGTTCGAGTGCTGTGGACAATGCTCCACCAAACGTAAGGCCGTTTACCTGAAAAGGTAAGCGGCCTTTTCTTTTGGGTAGCTTAAGCGAGCGACAACCACCAGCTCTGCTGGTGGAATAAAAACGGCTTTAGCCCTAGACAAAGAGAAACCTCCCCGTAGAATAGAGTGTGGGTTTGCCAACCACATTCTAGGAACAGGGAGGTTTATCTTTGAAATGAAAGATAACAAAGACGTAGATAGTTTAAGCCATACCACGTGGAGATGTCAATACCATGTAGTGTTTGCACCGAAATATCGGGGAATGGTAATTTACGGTCAGATCAAAAAGGATATAGGGCAGATACTGCGCCAGTTGTGCGAACAAAAAGGTATTGAAATCATTGAAGCGGAGGCCTGCCCTGACCATATCCACATGCTGATAAGTTTTCCGCCGAAGTACAGCATTTCCTACGTCATGGGATATCTCAAAGGAAAGAGCAGTCTCATGATTTTCGACAGACATGCAAATCTGAAGTATAAGTATGGCAATCGGCATTTCTGGGCCAGGGGATACTTCGTGGATACGGTAGGAAAGAACAAAAAGAAAATCCAAGAGTACATTAAAAATCAACTGCAACAGGACCAGATTGCCGATCAGTTGAGCTTTAAGGAGTTCGTAGACCCGTTTACGGGTAGCAAGGAAACTAAGGCGTAAATAAAAAGGCCCCTTGAGGGACCTGCCACGAGAAAGGAATGCAGTTGACAGACCCATTCGTGGCCCCTTAAGGGGCTTTGCTAGTATTATGCCTTCTAGGGCTTACTCAAGCCACCGGCTCAGCCGGTGGTTTTGACTTCTTCTTCCATTGTGTACCTCCAAATAAAAACAGGACAATCCATTTGGACTGTCCTGTAAAAAGTGAAGGGGAGCATCCAAAGATACTCCCCAGTAGATAATTATTTTTTCCTTACCATGCAACGCTTTTTGAAGAATGCGATGCCGTAGCAGAGAATGTCATCATAGTCATCCCTGAAATCTGCCGCATACATCCGGTCGTCGATTTGCTGAATGGCGGTATCACAGGCATCTGGCAGAGCATCCAGAGTTTTGGCATACTTGGCTTCAAAAATTGCCACGCGGCCATTGCGGATATCCTTTACGATAACATCGCTACGACCCTCGCCATGCTCTTTGTTGGATTCTACCACATAGCCAGCACCAGTAAAGATGCCTGCAAGGAAAGCGTGGTAAAAATCCTCCCGATAGTCATGGTAGCTGATGGTCATGCGCAGCAGCTTGGTCATTTCTTTTGTCAGAGCTTCGCTGTTTCCGCTCCAGACTGCATCAAACAAAGGGCTGCGGTTCCATGCCTTTGCACTGTCATCAAACCATTTGCTTACAGTGGTTTCAAAAATTTCCCGAATCTCTGCATTTGGAATCATCAGCGCAGAGCAGCCATCCGGCAGCGAATCTGTCAGATCCTTATCCCGCACCTTGGTCAGATAGCCTGTCAGATACAGCACACTCCAAAGATTTTCCTCAGAGGAGTGCAGATAATCGTAGGTCAGGTTTTCTTCAATATGCTGGACAATGGAGCCGCCAGCCATCAGCGTTTCGAGCTTCGTGGTGATATTGTCACCTGCATAGTCGATAAAAGAACGGATAATAGCATTATCGCTGGTGTTTTTCCAATAGCTTTTCGGCTTCTGTGCTACACCATACTGGAAATCTCGCAGATAACTGATCACGTCCCACGGACAATAAATGTCTGCATCGCCAAAATGATAACCGTCGTACCATGCCTTGATTTCAGCAGACTGTGATTCAAGACCAGCATCTTTCAGCATTTGATCTACATCTGCCTGTGTGAAACCAAAGGATTCGCTCAGCCGGGGAGAAAGAATCGTATCCGAAACGAAATTGTTCGTCCCGGTAAAAATGCTTTCTTTGGCAATTTTCAGGCAGCCAGTAACAACAGCAAAGTCGAGGGAGGTGTTGTCTTTGAGCGTGGTGCTCATCATAGCCCGCATCACGTCCAGCATCTGCGAATAATATCCGTTGCTGCTGGCTTTGGCAATGGGAACATCATACTCATCCAGAATGACGACCGCCGACTTTTTGAAATGGATTTCCAGCATCCGGGTCAATAGCAAAAAGCAGCTTTTGGTTTCATCCATTGATGCAGTGCGTCCCAGAATCCGCTTAAAGATGCCTTTGTCATCGTCGGAAATAGCATCGTCGTCCAAAAGAAACTGATAATCCTGAAATGCAAATGCCAGCTTCATGCACAGCATTCCATAGGCACTTTCAAAGGTCAGACCGTCCGTGTCCTTGAAAGAGAAAAAGACCACAGGACACTGATTCATCCACTTTTTGCAAAGTTCCGTATTTTTGGAGATCGCCAATCCCTCAAACATCTGCTTGCTGTCTTTGGTGATGTCCAGAATTTGCGAGAGTGCTCATACCGAGAGATTTTCCGAAACGACGAGGGCGAGTAATCAAGTTGACTTTAGGAATGCCGCCATCCAGAATCTCTGCAATCAGATTGGTCTTATCAATATAATAATATCCTTTGGTACGAATCTCTGAGAAATTTGAGATCCCAACAGGAAACTGCAAATCTGCCATGCAATGCTCCTTTCCGCTCATAGAGATGAGCTTTCAGAACTTACTACTGTAAGTGTACCATGAAATATAGAATCATACAAGAATCAAGTGACATCGAAATAGAGCAGTTTTATTATGCTACGTTCAATCTGGTGGCTTTATAGCAGTCTGCGCACATTCCATCATGGGTAGCTGCAAGTTCTGCCGCCTGCATGATGGAGCCATCTTTCAACTTAACTCTCTTGATGGTTGATTACAGCGGACACAGATGCAGGGCATGGGCGGCTGTTCCTGCTTCGGGGTAGAGGATCTCGGTTTCGGCTGCTTTTGAGGTTCAGCCTCCGGCTGCGGTGCAGCATCTTCCGGCAAATCCTCTCCGGCATAAACGTACAGGCCAAGGCCAAACATAGCAAGGTTCTTCACCAAGCACCGCATGATAGCTTTATTCACATCGAACATGGAGGCTGCTTCTACGGTGCGTTCTTCCATGCCGATCTTTTCACGGCGGCGGGTCTGCGGATTGTAGTCCCATTTCGGGTGGTATAGGTGTAAGGCACAGCTTTCATGGCTTTGTTTGCGCCATCCAGTACAGGCAGCCACATTTCGTGCGAAATGCCCTCAATCGTGACCGAGGTATACACCATGAAGCCGGTTATGGGGTCATAAACATAGGGCAGACCGTTGAATTTCTTGACCTCATAGCTGGCAGCGGGATACAGCTTCTTCACCTCTGCCCAGGCATACGCCCAGCTCACATACTTCAGCTCGGTATTGCCGGACTTCTTGACCTCCACATGGTCTTTGAAGTCGATAGCAAATAATTTTACGAATGGATTTTCCATAAGAATGCCTCCAATTCTGATAAAGAAAAAGGGCACAACAGCGTCAACTGTTGTGCCCCATGATGTGAAAATTACGGATTGAGCAGAAAATCAATGATGTTTCGATGAATGATTCCGTTTCGGCTTAAATTCATCAAATCACCACTGATAACATACTTAGGATAGTTGTCGTGCAGCCGCTCAAGATTACCGAACTCCCGTTCTTCATCGGCGGGAGTGATCAGGTAAGCAACCTGAATATAGAGCTTTTCATCTCCACGGTAGCAGATAAAATCAATTTCGGTGTCGTCCATCTTGCCGACATGAACTTCATAGCCACGGCTCCGCATTTCCAGATATACGATGTTCTCATACAGCTTGTTGCTGTCAAGCTTTTCGCTTTTCTTGATAACATTCCGCAGGCCAAGATCGACTGCATAGTACTTTTCTGTGCTGGACAGGAGCGCTTTTCCTTTGATATCATAGCGGCTTGCATTCAGAAGGATAAAGGCTTCCTTGAAATAATCAACGTAGTTCAGTACGGTAGCAGTGGTTGTCTTGATTCCTTCCGAAACCATGCGTCCACTGATATTACGGGCAGAAAACGGATTGCCGATATTGTCCAGCAGGAATGCAAGGACATTACGTAATGCGGTCTGTTCGCGAATATTGTGGCGTAGCATGATGTCACGGACAATGATAGCTCGTAAAGATCGTCCAGATAGGTGGTGATTGAATGATCGTCAGGGAGGAAGAAACGCTGCGGAAAACCGCCGTACTTCAAATAGTCTGCGAAGAGCTTTTCGTCCGAAGTATAGGTTCCGTTTTCAATGCATTGCTGTTTTGCTTCGGCCAGCGAAAAGGGGAAAACCTGAATCTGGATGTATCGTCCGGAAAGATAGGTTGCCAATTCGCCGGAAAGCAGCTTGGAATTGGAGCCGGTCAGGTAAATATCACAATCGAAATCGACACGAAGAGAATTGATTGCAATCTGCCAGCGCTCCACCTCCTGAATCTCATCCAGAAGAATATAAATTTTGCCGGTGCAGCCTTCCGCTTTTTCTGCGATGTAGTCGTAAAGCGTTTCTGCAGTACGGGTGCTGCGGAAGCGCATGGACTCAAAATTGGCCTGAATAATGTTCTGTGCGGGAATGTTGCGCTGAAGGAGCACGTCCTTGATCTGACCGAGAAGGACTGTTTTTCCACAGCGCCGGATTCCAACCAGAACTTTGATCAGATCCTGATCGATAAAAGGAATGATCTTATCCAAATAACTTTTGCGCAGAACCATCGTGCATCACCTCATATTCTTATCTTAGCATACAATTATTGTTGTGTAAACAGTATTGTGCTTTTCTATTAAACAAAAATAGCTGAAGCGCAAATTTTGTGTGTCTATAGGCGTACAAAAATTATGCTGCATGGATAATGGTAAACCTGCGGCTGCTTACATTCTTGCTGTACCGATTGAAAATATCGGGCTGTTCTTTCTTCAAACGCTGGGAGTCTACCCGTTTACTTTCGGAGGATATCCACGACACCTTATAGCCCGGTGCTGTGCCATAGGCGGCATCCTGCATTTGCAGCTTGATCTGCTGCTCAATAGCTGTTTTCTCCTGTCCCATCTGCTCGATTTGATCAGAAAGCTCCTGCCGCTTGTCCAATAGATTGCGGATGGGATTCAGATCGGCAGTTTTGTTTCGATCATCTGCAGAGTACAGCTGATTGATCTGCTGCGTATCCCCTTCGCTTCCGGTAGGTACAGGCGGAATTTCGGGCATCACGTTGTATTTCCAGAAGTGCTCTTCTCTGGCAATGAGGTTGTTCAGAACTTCTTTGTCGGTTGTGATCTTGTGAATCACCAGCTCCTTCCCGAAAATCAGAGCAGCAATGTACCAGCAGTCAAAACCGCTGACAGCCAGATAGTGATTGACCTGAGCCATGTAATGTGCAGGGATTTTTCCATCAGCCCATTTGTCCGCAGAAAACGGCGAGACCGTTTTGCACTCCAACCCGGCTTTCTGCCCAACGATCAGGCGGTCAAAATCTGCCAGAAGCAGCGGATGTTCCTCACTCTGGTAAATGGCATTTGCTCGGCGTACCTTCAGACCGGTGGCCTCGGTGAAGCGTTGTACTACATAATCCTCCAAATCACGGCCCTGCCGCATGGCTTCGTTGTCGATATTTTCAATGGTATCGCTGATTTTATCGTGGTACACCTGAAATGCCGAGCGGTAGGGATTCAGGCCAAGGATAGCCCCGGCATCCGTGCCGGTAATGCCGCATTTGCGGTAGCGGAGCCAATCCTCTTTGGACAGGTTCAAAGTTGAAATCAATCTTTTCATGCGCTTTGCATCCTTTCTTTCATAATAGATTCGCAAGAATGAAGTCATATTCCACCAAGTCTTTCATGATGGTGGAAAAGTCGCTGGCCAATGAATGGCAAGAGCCAACCCACAGGTCATAAAGAAAATCCAGAATATTATTTTGCACCCTGAGATGGTTCCAGTAGCGCTCCTCCAGTCTGCCCTCGGATTCCAAAACAATAATGGCGGTGCTGATGGTACTTTTCATCGTGATCTCATAAGCATGGTAACGCTGATTTCAGAAGCACTCTTCTCAACGTTGTCAAAAAATTCCGTGAATTCCCTGAAAATGCGGTTATTTACATCATTCATGGCTTGCTCCTTTATGCTGCGGCCAGCACCATCTTGTAAGCCTTGTCGATCATGGGGTTGCCCTCTGCGGTGCGCAGGAACAGGTTCTCGTTGTAGTTTTTGGTCTTGCGGAGAGGATCTGCGTGGGTAGCAAAATCAGAGACTGCGTTGATAAAGCGCCAACCGTTTTTGCCGACCCATTCCAGATCCGGTGCGTTATAATAGCGAGCCTTCAGATCTTCCTGCAAGCGCAGGTTATTCTTCCGCTGGCAATCGGACAGGTCCTCAGAAATCGGGAAAAACTCATTGATGAACTCCTGCACCTTGTGATCGGATAAATCGATGCGAGCCAGCTCTTCGCCACGGTTGCCGAGTTCAACCATATAGTTGCTGGCCAGCTGCAGGGTTTCACGGGCATCCTGCACGCGGAGCAGAACATTTTCGGTGTGGCGTGCAGTCCAGCTGCGCTTTGCTGTATTCAGCGCAAGGTTCAGAGTATTCTGGCAGACCACACGGATTGGAGTCGTGGCCACTTTCACACCAGAACTGCGTCATGACTGTTGAAGATCACAAGATATGGTACTACCTGATCTCCAGCGATAAGATATTTCCTCGGAAGCCTTGCCAGCATCCAGACCTTCTTGCCGCCCTGCAAAGAACCGGCAGTTTCGTAAGTAACACCTTCACCCAGCAGGTCATCGGTGAACTGAAATGCTTCTTCGTTCTGCACAATGCGGTAGCGGTCAGATACCACGCCCAGAACAGCATCATCAGTGCTGCGGACATTTGCGCGATAGCCGGGGATCATAGCACCCGTGCCGGAATAGATATTACGGCTTTCCACCTGCCAATCCAGACCGGCCAGTTCCAAGGCTTCACGGCTTGCAGGGGCATCCATGATGATACGGCCAAGGCCGTGCCAAGGGGTCTCACGGACAGAGAACATCGTTTCAACATTTGCGGGCATAGTAAAATCTCCTTTTCAGTGTACTGTGATCAATTGTTGTTTTCCATTTCTTCAGCGATGCGGACGAGGACTTCCACCAGGACGGTGCCAACCTCTTTGACGATTTCGGACCAAAAGTTCATAATGCTTTCTCCTTTCTGCGCAGCTGCGCTTTAAAATACGATGGTAATAATGATAGTGATGGTGCGGAATAACAAAGTGCTCACCTCCAGACATAAAAAGCCCCTGAGTCTTTCGACTCAGAGGCTTTGGATCATGATTATTATATCTGGGTGAAAAATGGAAATTTGAGAAAGCTAAAGAGAGGAATTTATCATAAAAAATTATAATGCAGGACGAATTTGCGCTAAAAGAAGTTGGTCCGCCGGAAGCCACGGAACAGAATCAAGCTCCTCTTTAGTCAGCCAGCGTGCAGCCTCGGCTTCTTTCAGCACCAGTTTGCCGGAGACCACCTCACACCAGAAACAGTCCATGGAAAGATGAAAGGTCGGATAATCGTATTCAATGGTACCAATCAAATCGCCTACCGCGATCTCGGCATCCAGCTCTTCCCTGATTTCTCGTTTCAGCGCCTGCTGCGGGGTTTCACCCGGCTCGATTTTGCTGCCCGGAAATTCCCATCCGCCCTTATACTCACCGTAGCCGCGGGCGGTGGCATAAATTCTATGTTTCGTCTGAATATCGTCGCAGATCACGGCTGCAACAACGCGAATCATTTTCATGAAAATCTCCTGAATTATTTTTCATAATAGAGTGGATAACCCAGTTTTCTCAATTTGGATTCGATTGCTCCTGTAGAACGTTTTAGAATCAAAGAAATTCGTTTGATGCTGTTCCCCTGCTGGTGGAGCCGCAGTAATTCACGTTCTTCTTTTTGCGACCATGCTGTTCCAGCGCGAGAATAACGCTCTGCCTTTTTGTTTCGAGGAAGAGACTTCAGATATTCAGCGGTAGATTCAATGGAGCAATGTTCCAATACGATTTTTAATGCTTCTTGAATTTCTTCCTGAGCACAACTATCATTTTCAGACAGAATCCAACCGGTTAAAGGATTAATACCTTTTGCAAGAGTTTCAATTATGGTGCGAGCCAGCATATCGTCCATAGTATGTTACCCCACGATCAATTTGTTGGTCTTTTTGAGGAACTTTGCAGGAATCGGGCGGTCCAGCTTCCATGTGATATTCATGGGACGGGAGCCTCATGCTTCACATAGTTCACCGTGCCCAGATAGGTATACGCTCCTGCACCGCCAAAACGGGCATCTGCCTTGAACTCACGCACGAACAACAGCACACGGCTTCCTTTTTCCCGGTGATGGATGTAGCGCTGCCCGGTGGCAGAGTTTTCGGCGGTGGTGCTCTGGCTCTGCCAGTGGAACAGGCTTTCATTAATGGAATAATCCTTGTACATGGTGGTGGGAGAGTAATCCTTGTCCGCTTTGTTCAGGGTCACAAAGAATACGTCCAGCTGCTTTTCCGGCAGCCACTTCACGCCCTCGCGGACAGTGGCGGGCTTCAAAAAGTCCAGTGCTACCAGCAGCTGGTCGCGGGTATAGGTGCAGTGCAGGTCCAGCGGACAATCAAAGCCTACATCCACAGGTTCGTCGATAAAATCAATGCGGTCATATTGATACTGCAAAAGTGCCTGCAGTTCCCCCAGCAAAACGGGACTATCCGAGAGGGCATACAGGTTATCGAGAACTTCTTCATCCTCCCAGCTTTCTGCAGCCTTACCCCAGAGAGTTACACAGAACATTTGCATCATCCTCTTCTCTACTGGTGATAGAGCCGCAAAGTCGGTGTTGTCCAATTTTGGCAGAAGCCCCAGCAAAAAACGAATCCACCTGCGGGAATCGATGACCGCAAAGCGTGCAAAGGCTTTGGTCATAGTTTCTTCCAAAGGTTCTGTAAAATCGGATGCCGCCCCTGCGCGGACGCACAGCCTGCTGAAGCAGACCTTTTTGCTGTAAATTGCACGGGGGTCAAGATGATAGTAGTCGAGGAAGTTCCCCAGTGTCAGGGGCAGGCCGGTATCCTCGGTGAAGGCAGCCGCCCGCGCCACAAGCCCGGAGGTGCGGTCATAGGAGGCGCTGATATTATCCAGCACCATATTTTGCAGCAATTTTCTCCAGCTGAATGTAGCAGCCCTTAGGCGCGGAGACAAAGCCCTCCTTGAGCTCCCGACTGACGCTTCGGGTGGTGTTGGAGAGCAGTGCTGCGAATTTCTCCTCAAAATTATACTTTTTGTTGGCCTGCCCGATGAAATTCAAAACAGTCAGGCAATCCTTGTTTTCTGCCAGACGTAAGCCTCGCCCCAGCTGCTGCAAAAACACGGTCAGCGACTCGGTAGGACGCAGGAACAGCACCGTGTTTACCTCGGGGATATCCACGCCCTCGTTGTAAATGTCCACCACAAAGAGAAAACGGAGTTCCCCGGAAACCAGCCGCTGCTTGGCGGCGTTGCGCTCCTCGTCAGGAGAGTCGCCGGTCAGTGCCATAGACGGGATGCCGTGGGTATTAAAGTAGCGCGCCATGAATTGGGCATGAGCGATGGAAACGCAGAAGCCCAGACCCTTCACCTCGTCGATATCGGTGACATATTTCAGGATGGAGTTCACCACAAGGTCAGCGCGGCGCTCCGCCACCATGCCGCTGAGGGTGTACAGGTTGGATAGCTCGTTTTTGTCGTAGCCGCCGGTACGCCATTTCAGACTGCTCAGATCTGCGGTGTCAGTGACGCCGAAATATTGGAAGGGACAAAGTAGTTTCCGGTCAATGGCCTCCGGCAGACGGATCTCGGCGGCAATGCGCCCGCCGAAATAGTCCAGAACGCTTTTGCCGTCCATACGTTCCGGGGTAGCAGTCAGCCCCAGCAGGATCTTCGGCTGGTAATACTCCAGCAGCTTCTGGTAGGTGGGCGCAGCTGCATGGTGGAATTCGTCTACAACGATGTAATCGTAGAAATCCGCTGCCGTTTTAGCGGCAAGCTCCTGAGAATTGAAGGTCTGGATGGAAACAAACAGATGATCAATGCTGTCGGCTTTGTGGCTGCCCACATACAGTTCTCCGAAATTGGCATCCTTCAGCACCGCCCGGAAGGTGTACAGGCTCTGCTTCAGAATCTCCTCTCGGTGTGCCACAAACAGCAGACGGCAGGGCTGCCCCGGATGCTGTTTGCAGAAGCGCTTGTAATCCAGTGCGGAGATCACAGTTTTGCCGGTGCCGGTGGCGGCGACTACCAAGTTGCGGTTGTAACCCCGAACGGTGCGCTCGGCATCCAGTCGGTCCAGAATTTCCTGCTGGTAGGAATAGGGCAAAATATCCAGGGTATAGATCCCGCTGTGGTCGGCCTCGCTGTATTTTCGGCTTTCAGGCGCGGGTCAGCCTTTCCCGCTGCCCTTCATCGTAATATTCAAACTCGCTGGAGTTCCAGTAGCTTTCAAAGGTGGCTGCGATCTTTTCGATGGTCTCCGGCAGGTCCTTTCGGGTCACCTTGACGTTCCATTCCAGACCGCTGGAAATTGCCGCATTAGACAGGTTGGAGGAGCCAACATACGCTGTGGTAAAGCCGGTGTCCCGGTAAAACACATAGGTTTTTGCGTGCAGGCGGGTACGCTTGGTGTCATAACTGACCTTGATCTTTGTATTGGGCAGCGCGCGCAGCTCCTCGATGCTTTACGTCCGTAGCGCCCATATAAGAGGTGGTGATGATGCGCAACTCACCGCCGCTTTGCACAAACTGCCGTAGCTCGCCCATGATGAGGCGCAAGCCGCTCCACTTGATAAAGGAGACCAGCATATCAATGCGGTCGGCGGAAACGATCTCCTTTTTCAGCTCCGTGTACATCTGCGGCTCATGGATAGCGCCGGTAAACAAGGAACTTTGCGCAATGGAGGTCTCCGGGCGGTCAAGGTCCTTTGCGCTTTTTCCTGTAGCAAGGCGCGGGTCATTCTGCTGCAAAAGCGCAAGAAGCTGCTCTGCCCGCTGGTCAACACCGAGCGCGGCAAAGTCAGCTTCCTGTGTGGTGTTCTGGATGGTGGTCACGATCTGGTTTGCCAGCTGGATCTGCGCCTCGATGCCGCCGCCGTTGTCCTGCACGTTCTCAAGACCCTTCTGCACCACGTCGGTCAGATACTGCGCCAGCACCTTGGCAGCCTCCGCCGTGTCGATGGGCGCAGTAGACTTGCGGGCTTCCGGGATCTCTGCAAGCTCGCGGTTCAGTGCGTTATTGATGACCTGTTCGTACAGACCGGGGTAGAGCATAGGTGCACTTCCTTACCGTTTTCTTTTATTATAGCGCCCGTTAGAAGAATATTCAATGATCGAGGATAAACCGCATCTGATTGAAAAAGAAGTTCTTAATCTCAGAAAATATACGGTATCTGCATTGCTTTTATTAAAAATAATAGAGCTCGTGATAATTTGTATGATGCTACAATAAAAAGAGACTGATGCAGTGCAACAGTCTCTCGATAGCAATGAGGCTTATATAACGGGTGTTTTTTATAAAATCCACAGCAGTGCCTCCCATTCCAAGAGTGGTTTTGATGCCAACTCCGCCATGGGATGCAAAAGAGAGCAACGCGTTCCAAAGTTCCAGAAGCGGCGGTGCAAGGCGTGCCTCGATGGTCACATTGCCTTGAAAGGCTGGAATGCGCGTTTCTTTCAACAGATAACGTGTGGTATGGAGATTATAATCCACAATATGAAGCCCCTGCTGTAAAGCTTGCAGTGCATCAGGATCGATAAGGGCATATTCTGGAAAGGCAGTGTTCCAATGCGCAATCAGACTTTGCAAAAGCAGAGTTTCCTGCGGGAAAATAGTATAGCGGCCGGACTGCTTGAAGGCGCAAGGCGACAGAAAAGCAATTTTGGCACGGGTTTCGCTGTGGGAACGTCCAGAACGGATCAGTCTTCAGCGGAGACTGCCGGAAAGATGCGAACCTCTGAAACGGGGAGTGTTAATTCATGCAGAGGGATTTCCTTTGCAGATTCCAAAACGGGGAAAACTACCTGTCGAGCAGCGTCATTCAGCAGATTGACCGTCCAGATCAAAGACTGCTTTTCCGGTGAAAAACATAGAAAATGCGCAATGGGATGTTCCCCTTGCAGATGCATCTGCTCTCCAAATTCAGAAGAAATCTGTGACATCAGCCAGCCATACAGACGATAGGACACGACTGGGGAATCCGCACATCATTGGGCGGAGATAAAACCAGTTGAATCTGCTGGATCATAAGATACTCACCCCGCAATATCCATAGGGATAAAGCCGACCACGAAAGCGAGCATATTTCATGGTGTGCGGGGAAATGCCATTTTCGGCATCACGCTCATGCTTGTGGTTGCGGAACATTTGTTTCATTTGTTCTGCCGTCCAGCGCAGCCCCTCTTCTTCACCCAGATAGGGGTACGCCAGCGACTTGGCAAAAAAGCCGGAGCCGCCGCCAAGGATCAGGTGTGGCTGCCGCGGCAGGTTGACTGCACCGCTTGGCGGAGTGAAGTGCCTGCTATACGTCTGCGCATAATAAGTATCAAACTGCTGAATGGCCTCCAGAAGGGACTCCTTGGTAATGCGCCCCTTCAGCACCGACTGATCCAGCGTCAGCTTGAAGCGTACCTTAGTACCAGACGCTGCGCATTCCCGACACATGGGGATGCCGCGATTACTGCCCTTCGCAAAGGAACCGTTCACAAGTGCATCAAATTTTCCGACAAGGACCATCTGCGTATCCGGGATGGGGAGGCTGTCGGAAACTTGAATGCCACGGAAAATGCTGTTAACGGCGTCCGAAGCGATGTTTCCATCTTTCAGAGTGTGCAGATGCAGCTGGTTGACATATTTCTCTTCCGGAAAGGTGGCCCGGCGGTTTGGCGCAAGGCTGTGTCCGGTACTGCGGTCAGCCAATACCGCACTCAGCAGCCATGCGGTACGCAGCGCACCCTTGATGCTGCTGCCGGGAATGTAGGCGTGGCCCTGTGCATCACGCTGGAAGGCATGGATCTCTTTCAGCGAGTGCTCAGCATCCAGAGCATCTCCCACCTCGATCTGATAGCGCGTCAGTGTTTTCAGTTCTGCATCGGAAATGCCGCAGTCTTTGCTCAGAAATGCCCAGAGATTGGACTGCTCGCTAAGCATAAACTGCCCGTACTTGTCCACCAGATCGTGCTCGACCAGAAAGCTGAAAAATTTTTGCTCGTCCAGAAAGGAGACTTTGCCATTGCGGGTGTTGTACATGTACTCTTTTTGGTATAACTGCTGCCATTGCCAACAAACAGAGGTGCCCATACATTCAGAGTAAGGTCAAAGATCTGCAGATGATCCTGCTGAATCATAATGTCACCCCCATAAAGATCGGTTTGGAATAGCGGTATACCGGATGCACATCCGACAAACCAACATCATACAAAGCACCCTGATAACGATTTTGCAGGACAGATCCTGCCGAAAGGGCATACTGCGTTTTTTTCTTCAGTGGAGTTTCCACACGATCGGAGGCCATAAAGCCGCTGCGGCGCACCAGCTGGAAGGAGGCACCCTCTAATGCATTATCCAGTTCATCTGTCTGCGGCAGGCTGGTGCTCAGCAGCAGATAAGGAGCATGCTCGGCAGAAAGAGCGTGATACATCCACTCCGTCTGATCGTCAAAAGGTTCGTTCAGATAAATCTTGTCTACAATATGGAACTTTCCATAACCAGAGCTGACTTTGCCGCCGATGCCGGTAGCGCCCAGCCAATCCAGCAAATACTCCAGATCTTCATCCTGACCATCTTCGGTAAATCCGCAGATGAAATACAGTCCGCAGTCC
>ENA-OQHA01000617-OQHA01000617.1-human-gut-metagenome-genome-assembly--contig:-NODE-617-length-17029-cov-2.673944_pt1 | contig 17029 bp, 29 predicted proteins | sample MGYA00242558_ERZ504707 | MGnify/ENA primary metagenome ERZ504707 (study PRJEB26092, sample SAMD00036197) | human gut metagenome | host: Homo sapiens | study: EMG produced TPA metagenomics assembly of...
CGCTGAAGACCAGCGTGGGGATGTCGGATGAGCCTTGCCGCCGCTCTGGCTAAGGCAAAGGCAGAGGGCCGGGAGAGCGTGCACGTCCGCGCTTGGCTGCCATCCCGGCAGAATGCCTGGCCCAGAGCGAGATCGAGCTGCAGAGCTTTACCGAGCAGCCGGGCCGCATCGCCGATGCAAACGCCCCCAGCGCACGGTCTGCTGGGAGGCTGACCTGACCGAAAACCGCCGCTTCGGGGTGCAGTACCGTTACAAGACAACGGCAGTCTATGCCGACCCGCTGGACTTTGTGTCCGCGCCGGAACAGCCGACCTTTGATACGGAGGAGCAGGCCCCGCATATCGTGTTCACACCCTACCTGCGGGCGCTGGCCGCACAGCTGACCGAAGGAATCACCGACCCGGCGGAGAAGGCAAAGCGCATCTATGATTACGTTACCCTGAACGTGCGGTATCACTATCAGCCTGCCTACTTTGTGCAGGACTGCCTGCCCGACCGCTGCGCGCGGGACCGGCGCGGTGACTGCGGTATTATGGCCCTGACCTTCATCACCCTCTGCCGTCTGGTGGGCATTCCGGCCCGCTGGCAGAGCGGTCTGTCGGTGTCGCCCACAGGCGTGGGCTGCCACGACTGGGCCATGTTCTACATTGCCCCCAAGGGCTGGATGTATGCCGACTGCTCGTTTGGTGCCTCCATGGCACGGCAGGGCGAGGAAGAGCTGCGCCGCCACTACTTCGGCAGCCTGGACACCGGGCGCATGGTGGCAAACCGCGCCTTTGAGGCACCCTTTGACCCGCCGATGTACGGGTTCCGTTCCGACCCCTATGATAACCAGTCGGGCGAGTGCGAGGTGGACGGCGTGGGCCTTTATGGCGATGCGCTGGATACCCGGAAAGAATTGGTCGATTTCGAGGACTTATAATCAATGGAATTTTTAGCTGGATTGTACACCCTGCTGCTGGTCATCATCTGCCTGCTGCTGGCAGTGGTGCTCTGGAAACTGAACAAGCCCCGGAACGGGGGAGACTACGAGGAGCTCAAGCGCTGGATGCAGCAGCAGCTCGATGCACAGGCAAAAGACTTTGCGGCCAGACAGGCGGCAATGGCGGAGCAGAACTATACCGCCATCCGCAGCGTCAGTGAGACGCTGCAGACCTCGGTGCAGAGTATGAGCACTACACTGGCACAGGGTCAGAGCGGCCAGCAGCAGATCCTGACCCAGCGGCTCCAGAGTCTGGAGGCCGCCAACACCCAGAAGCTGGAAGAGCTGCGCAAGACCCTTGCGGAAAACATGACCGCCCTGCAGGCCGAGAACGCCAAAAAGCTGGATGAGATCCGCCACACTGTGACGAGCAACTGCAGGATGCCCTGCAGAAGCGGGTGACCGAGAGCTTCAAGGCTGTGAATGACCAGCTGGAACAGGTGTACAAGGGGCTGGGCGAGATGCAGAACCTTGCCGCCGATGTGGGCGGGCTGAAGCAGGTGCTCTCGGGCGTTAAGACTCGCGGCATTCTGGGCGAGATCCAGCTGGGGGCCATTCTGGAAGAGATCCTGGCTCCGGAGCAGTACGAGACCAATGTGGCCACCATTCCGGGCAGCACCCAGCGGGTGGAATATGCCATCAAGATGCCGGGCGCGGACGGCGGCACGGTCTGGCTGCCCATCGACTCCAAGTTCCCCGGCGACACCTATGCGCACTTGCAGGATGCCCAGCTCCGGCGATGCGCAGGCGGTGGAGAATGCCCGCCATGCGCTGGAGCTGGTGCTGCGGAGCGAGGCAAAGGATATCCGGGAAAAGTATGTGGAGCCGCCCTACACCACGACCTTTGGCATCCTCTTCCTGCCTTTTGAAGGATTGTACGCCGAGGTGGTGAACGCCGGTCTGCTGGAGGTGCTGCAGCGGGATTATCAGGTGAACATTGCAGGCCCCAGCACCATGGCGGCTCTGCTCAACAGCCTGCAGATGGGCTTCAAGACCCTTGCCATCCAGAAGCGCTCCGGCGAGGTCTGGCAGCTGCTGGGTGCCGTTAAGACGGAGTTCGACAAGTTCGGGCAGGGCTCTCCAAGATGCAGCAGCGTCTGCGCCAGACCGATGAAGAGCTGGACAACCTCATTGGTGTCCGCAGCCGGGCCATCAGCCGCAAGCTCCGCAGTGTCCAGAGCCTGGATGATGCCAGCGCAGCAGCCCTGCTGGAGCTGGACAACGAGCCCGGCCGGCCGGTGGCAGCAAGACTGCCGGAGGAGCTTGAATAATCTTTAACAATGTGCTATACTAGGAACCGCTATTAGTATTATGCTGCCACTTTTCCGGCACAGCAATATGGATAGAGAGGATGTCTGCTATGAGCGTGAAAAAGATCAGCGAAGCCATTCTGGGCGTGGGTGTGGACGATACCACCATTGACCTGTTCGAGAGCCAGTACCCGGTGCCCACCGGCGTGAGCTACAATTCCTATGTCATTCTGGACGAAAAGACCGCCATTCTGGATACGGTGGACAACCGTGCCACGGAGCCCTGGCTTGCCAACCTGACCGAGGCACTGGCCGGACGCAAGCCGGATTATCTGGTGGTCAGCCACATGGAGCCTGACCACGGTGCCAACATCGCCAGACTGGCCGCCCTCTACCCGGAAATGCAGGTGGTGGGCAACGCCAAAACTTTCCTGTATATGGATCAGTTCTTTGGGGCGGATGCCGTTGCCAAGGAGCGCCGCGTGGTGGTGAAGGACGGCGAGAGCCTGAGCCTGGGCACCCACACCCTGACCTTTGTGCTTGCCCCCATGGTGCATTGGCCTGAGGTCATGGTGAGCTATGAGAGCAGTGAAAAGGTGCTTTTCTCTGCAGACGGCTTTGGCCGGTTTGGTGCAGTGGCCAGGTTTGACGAAAACGCCGACTGGGCCAGCGAGGCCCGCCGCTACTACCTGAACATCGTGGGCAAGTACGGCCCGCAGGTGCAGGCTCTGCTGAAAAAGGCCGCCGCGCTGGATATCGCCACCATCTGCCCCCTGCACGGCCCCGTGCTGACCGGCGATCTGAGCAAGTACCTGAACTACTATGACCTGTGGTCCAGCTACAAGGCTGAGGAGCCGGAGAAGATCCTGGTGGCCAGCGCTTCCATCCACGGCCACACCAAAGCCGCCGCCCACACCATGCTGAGAAGCTGCGCGCCAAGGGTGCCAAGGTGGTGGAGATGGATCTGACCCGCACCGATGTCTCCTATGCCGTCACTGAGGCCTTCCGCTGTGGCCGGATCGTGCTGGCCTGTGCCACCTACGATGCTTCCTCTTCCCGCCGATGGAGAATCTGCTGGCACACCTCAAGACCAAGAACTTCCAGGGCCGCACCGTTGGCCTGATGGAGAACGGCACCTGGGCCCCCATGGCTGCAAAGCTGATGCGTGCCGAGCTGGACGGCATGAAGAACATCACCGTCTGTGATGCCGTTGTGACCATCCGCTCTGCCGCAAATGCTGCCGCTGAGGCACAGATGGATGTGCTGGCTGATGAGCTGCTGGCAAAGTAACGAATCGACCCCATAAAAACGAACGAACGCCTGCCGTGTGAGAAAAGCCCGGCAGGCGTTCGTTTTGTCTATGCGGGAGGTATAGCAGAGTAGCATCTTCGCACGGGGGGTAGGCGGCAAAGTCTTTTTTGTGTGGAGTTCGCCTTTCTTTGTCAGAACAAATCGTACTGCTTCATAGTTTCAGCTTTTCGGGAATCATGCTTCTCGTAGTAGCCGATCAGGGTACCGTCCTCGTCCCGCAGGGCTACCATGTAGACGTCGCGGTCGTGCTTTGCGTTGTGATAGGTATAGACGATGTTGTGGCTGGCATCCGCCGCGAACCACTCGACACCTTGCGGATGGCTTCCACCGAATGGGGGTTGTGGCAGGCCAGAAGCTTTTGCCCAGCAGGGAAGCGCCGCCGTATTTTTTGTAATCCACCACGGCAGCAGGATTCATGTAAATGATGATGTGGTTCAGATCGCAGATGACCACGGCCTCGCGGTCCTGGTCGATGATGCTCTTGAAATAAGGATTCAGGTCTGCCATGATGTTGCTCCTTCTTTATTCTTATCCAGCGCGTCGAACTGTTTGACGATCTGGGGGTCTTTCAGCTTGATGACCTTGCCGGTGAGGTAGTGCAGGGTGTTCTCCTCCGGGATATCCAGGAAGCTGATGCGGACGGCGCAGAGAGCCTGCGTCCGGGTGCCGGTGCGCTCGTTCATCTTGCGGTTGCCGTATTTGATATCTCCCAGCACCGGCTTGCCAGGTAGGCAGATGCGCGCGGATCTGGTGGGTGCGGCCCGTGACCAGGCCGATCCTGCACAGGGCAAAGGGCCCGGCGGTGCGCAGCACGTCCACATCGGTGATGATCTGCTTGCGGCGTTCATCCTGAGATTGGTGGGCATGGATGCTGACCTTGTTGTTCTTTTCGTCGTGCTCCCACCAGGCCGTGAACCGCCCGCTCTGGGGGATGCCCACGGTGATGGTGTAGTATTCCTTTTTGAGCAGGTCGGTGCGGATGATCTCGTTCATGTCCCGCAGGGCGGCGTAGCTCTTGGCAGCGATGACAAGGCCTCGGTGCCGCGGTCCAGCCGGTTGCAGATGCCGGGCTTGAAACGGTTCTCACCGCCCGCATCGTACTCTCCTTCTGGGCCAGATACTGGGTGAATGCGTCCACAAGGTTGGCATCGCCGGTGCGGTCGCTGTGGCAGAGCAGGTGAGTGGGCTTGTACAGCACGGCAATGTTCTCGTCCTCGTAGATGACGGTCACCCTGGGCTGGTTCTGCTGCTTTTTGGGGGCAGGCTTGCGGGCTGCAGGCTTTGCGCCTCGGGCGGGAAGAATTCATCGTTGATGTACAGCTCAATGAGTCGCCCGCCTTGAGCCGATCCTCGGGTGCGCCCTTTTTGCCGTTGACCTTGACCCGCTTGTTGCGGAAGCTCTTGTACAGCAGGCTGGTGGGGAGATCGCGCGTCACGCTCTGGACAAAGCGGGAAAGCCGCACGCCCTCGTCGTTTGCGGTGGCAGTAAATTGTTTCATAAAATCGTTCCTTTTGTTGGATGAAAGACAAGCCCTCTCCGTCTTTGCTTCGCAAATCCACCTCTCCCAAAGGGAGAGGCAATGCATCTCCCGGGTTCAGTACATGCTGACCGAGAGCCACAAGGGGCTCTCCCTTTGGGAGAGCTGGCAAAGCCGCAGGCTTTGACTGAGAGGGGATATTGATTCATAAAAAGCCTTTTCTCTATAATAAACCACCCTTCTTTGAAGTCAACGCAGAATATTTCCTGTGCCCCCTTGTGTTTTGCTGAAAAAACGGTACTATTAGAGTAATAACGCAAAAGGAGAACGACCATGGCGAAGGAAAGCAGCCAGCATAAGGGGCACCGCCAGCGGATGCGCGCCCGGGTAGAGCAGTACGGACTGGAAAGTCTGGAACCCCACGAAGCGCTGGAATATGTCCTTTACATCACCAACACCCGCAAGGACACCAACGGCCTTGCCCATGTCCTCATAGACCGGTTCGGAGATTTTGCCGGGGTGCTGGATGCCTCCGAGGAGGATCTGCTGACGGTGGAGGGGGTAGGCCCCTCTACCGCCCGGATGCTGCATCTTTTGCCGCAGGTCGGCAGATACTATACCCAGTGTGCGGTCAACGGAAAAAAATGCATGAAGACCACCGACCAGCTGGTCGAATACCTGATGGCACAGTTTGCCGGGACTGTGCAGGAACGCGCCCTGCTGGCTGCGCTGGATGGCCGCAGCCGCATCAAGGGACTGTTCTGGCTGCGGGACGGCACCAGCGACCGGGTGAGTCTGGAGATCAAGGATGTGGTGGCGGCAGCCTCAAGGGCGGTACCGACAGTGTGGTGCTCTGCCATAACCACCCCAACGGCGTGGCCCTGCCTCGCGGGAGGATCTGATGGCCACCGAGAATATCGTCCGGGCACTGGGGCTGGTCAAGGTGCATCTGCGGGATCATATCATTCTGACCGAGAGCGAATATTTCTCCATGCGGGAGGCCAACCGCCTGCCGTTCTACGATTTTCAGACCGGGGAGATGCTCAGGCCGTATTGATATTATAAAATAATTGTGTTATAATCAACATGAAAAGCACAACTATTTGTAGTTCTATCTGAGAACAGAAAGGAGAACCGAGACATGGCCGATGAACAGTTCCATCTCGTCTCCAACTATGCCCCCACGGGTGATCAGCCCCAGGCCATTGAGCAGCTGGTAGAGGGCGTTGAGCGGGGCGACCGCTGCCAGACCCTGCTGGGTGTGACCGGCAGCGGCAAGACCTTTACCATGGCCAACGTGATCGCCCGGTGCAACCGCCCCACGCTGTGCTGGCCCATAATAAGACGCTGGCGGCCCAGCTCTGCACCGAGTTCCGCTCGTTCTTCCCGGACAATGCGGTGGAGTATTTTGTTTCCTACTACGATTATTACCAGCCCGAAGCTACATCCCCAGCACCGATACCTACATTGAAAAGGACAGCGCCATCAACGATGAGATCGACCGCCTGCGCCATTCGGCCACGGCGGCGCTTTCGGAGCGGCGGGATGTCATCATTGTGGCATCGGTGTCCTGCATCTACTCTCTGGGCGATCCCATCGATTACCGCAGCATGGTCATCAGCCTGCGGCCCGGGATGCAGATGGAGCGGGATGACCTGTGCAAAAAGCTGGTCACCCTGCAATATGAGCGGAACGACATCAATTTTATCCGCAATAAGTTCCGTGTTCATGGCGACACGGTGGATATCTATCTGGCCTACATGAGCGACCTTGCCATCCGGGTGGAGTTCTTCGGGGATGAGATCGACCGCATCACGGAGTTCAACCCCGTTACCGGCACCCGGCAGAACGTGGTGAAGCATGTGGCCATCTTCCGGCCAGCCACTACATCGTCAGCGCCGATAAAAAGGCAGCGGCCATTGAAAAGATCCGCGCCGAGTGCGACGAGCAGGTGAAGAAGTTTACCGCCGAGGGCAAGCTCATTGAAGCCCAGCGCATCCAGCAGCGAACGAACTACGACATCGAGATGCTGACCGAAGTGGGGATCTGCAAGGGCATCGAGAACTATTCTGCGGTGCTGTCGGGCCGTGCGCCGGGCAGTATGCCCACCACCCTGCTGGATTATTTCCCGGAGGATTTTCTGCTTTTTGTGGATGAGAGCCATGTGACCCTGCCGCAGGTGCGTGCTATGTACGGCGGCGACTATGCCCGCAAAAAGACGCTGGTGGAATACGGCTTCCGTCTGCCGTCGGCTTTTGACAACCGCCCCTCAAGTTTGAGGAGGTGGAGAGCAAACTGAACCAGATGGTGTTCGTCTCGGCCACGCCGGGCGAGTACGAGCGCCGGAACAGCACCCGGATCGCGCAGCAGGTCATCCGGCCCACCGGCCTGCTGGACCCGCTGATCTCGGTGCGGCCTGTGGAGGGGCAGGTGACTGACCTGCTGGGCGAGATCAACGCCCGCACGGCGAAGAACGAGCGTGTTCTTGTGACCACCCTGACCAAGAAGATGGCCGAGGACCTGACCGACTTCTTGACCGAGCAGGGCATCAAGGTCAAATATATGCACCACGAGGTGGACACCTTTGAACGGATGGAGATCATCAAAGATCTGCGCCTGGGTTCCATCGATGTGGTGGTGGGCATCAACCTTCTGCGCGAGGGCCTGGATCTGCCCGAGGTCAGCCTTGTGGCGATCCTGGATGCCGACAAAGAAGGCTTCCTGCGCAGTGAGACCAGCCTCATCCAGACCATCGGCCGCGCGGCCCGCAACGCCGAGGGTCTGGTCATTATGTACGCCGATGAGGTGACGGACAGCATGGAACGCGCCATCACCGAGACCGAGCGCCGCCGTGCCATCCAGATGGCCTACAATGAGGAGCACGGCATCGTACCTAAGACCATCGTCAAGGCCATTGCGGACAGCATTGAGATCAGCGATAAGGCGGAGAACGCAAAGCGGAATACCCGCCGCATGGGCAAACTGGAGCGGGAAGCTGCCATTGAGCGCCTGACCCGGGAGATGAAGGAGGCTGCCAAGCTGCTGGAATTTGAGCATGCGGCCTTCCTGCGTGACCAGATCGACCGCCTGCGCCGGGGCGAGAACCCCACCGTGGACTCGGATGCCGAGACCGAGCGCAGGCAGAACCATGCACAGACACAGAGAAGAGGGAGAAAGTACCTTGGCAAACGATAAGATCGTCATCAAAGGCGCACGGGAGCACAACCTGAAGAATATTGATCTGACCCTCCCGCGCGAAAAATTCATTGTTATGACCGGCCTGTCCGGTTCCGGCAAGTCGAGCCTTGCCTTCGATACCATTTATGCCGATGGCCAGCGCCGCTATGTGGAGAGCCTTTCCAGCTACGCCCGGATGTTCCTGGGCCGGATGGACAAGCCCGATGTGGATGAGATCACCGGCCTGTCGCCGGCCATTTCCATTGACCAGAAGACCACCAGCCACAACCCCCGCTCCACCGTGGGCACCGTGACCGAGATCTATGATTACCTGCGCCTGCTGTATGCCCGGGTGGGCGTGCCCCACTGCCCGGTGTGCGGCCGTGTCATCAGCCAGCAGACCGTGGATGAGATGGTGGATGCTGTGCTCAAGCTGGAGGATGGCACCAAATTCCAGGTGCTGGCTCCTGTGGTGCGCCAGCGCAAGGGTACACAGCAGAAGGAGCTGGATGCCGCCCGGCGGGGCGGCTATTCCCGTGTGAGGATCGACGGTAACCTGTATGACTTGGACGAAGAGATCACGCTGGAAAAGAACATCAAGCACACAGTGGAGATCGTGGTGGACCGCCTTGCCATGCGCAAGGGCATCCGGGGTCGTCTGGCGGATTCGCTGGAAACTGCGCTGGCTCTGACCGGAGGCATCGCTGAGATCGATGTCATCGGTGGGGAGTGCATGACCTTCAGCCAGAACTTTGCCTGCCGGAGCACGGCATCTCCATCGGGGATCTGTCGCCCCGGCTCTTCTCCTTCAACAACCCCCAGGGTGCCCTGTGAGAAGTGCACGGGCCTTGGTACGTTTATGCGGGTGGACGAGGAGCGCATCCTGCCCAATAAGAACCTGTCCATCCGGCAGGGGGCCATCAAGGCCAGCGGCTGGTACTACGCCGAGGGCTCTGTCAGCGAAATGTACTACCTTGGTCTGGGTAAAAAATACGGCTTTACGCTGGACACGCCCATCAAGGATATGAGCACCGAGGCAGTGAACGCCCTGCTCTACGGCACCAACGGCGAAAAGATCGAGATGCACCGAACCAATGAGTTCGGCAGCGGTGTCTACTATAATACGTTTGAGGGCATCGTGGAGAACCTGGAGCGCCGCTTCCGGGAGACCAACAGCGAGTGGATGAAGGAAGAGATCGGCAGCTTCATGTCCGGCGTGGAGTGCCCGGACTGCCACGGCAAGCGCCTGAAGCCGGTGGTGCTGGCAGTGACCGTTGGGGATAAGAACATCAGCGAGTTCTGCGAAATGTCCATCCGGGATGAGCTGAAATTCATTGCCGAAAACGAGCCGAACCTGACCGAGAAGCAGAGGCAGATCGGCGGTCAGATCATGAAGGAGATCCGGAACCGCCTGCAGTTTTTGCAGAGCGTGGGTCTGGACTACCTGACCCTGGCCCGTGCGGCTGGCACCCTGTCCGGCGGCGAAAGCCAGCGCATCCGCCTCACCACCCAGATCGGCAGTGCGCTGTCCGGCGTGCTCTATGTGCTGGACGAGCCCAGCATCGGCCTGCACCAGCGTGACAACGACAAGCTCATTGCGACCCTGAAGAACCTGCGGGACCTCGGTAATACCGTCATCGTAGTCGAGCACGACGAGGATACTATGCGCAGCGCGGACTATATCGTGGATGTGGGCCCCGGCGCGGGCGTCATGGCGGCGAGATCGTGGCGGCGGGCTCCGTGAAAGATATCTGTAAGGCGAAGCGGAGCATCACCGGCGATTATCTTTCCGGCCGCAAGCGCATTGCTGTGCCCCAGACCCGCCGCACCGGCAATGGAAACTTCCTGACCGTGAAAGGTGCCCGGGAAAACAACCTGCGCAACATTGATGTCCGGTTCCCGCTGGGGGAGTTCGTCTGTGTGACCGGCATTTCCGGTTCCGGCAAGTCCAGCCTGATCAATGAGATCCTGTACAAGACGCTGGCCTGTGAGCTGAACGGTGCCCGCAGCCGTGCGGGCAAGTGCGACGGGTGGAGGCCTGGAGTTCGTGGATAAGGTCATTGGCATCGACCAGCAACCCATCGGCCGCACGCCCCGCTCCAACCCGGCCACCTATACCGGCGTGTTCAACGATATCCGCGCCGTCTTTGCCGAGACCCAGGATGCAAAGATGCGCGGCTATGGCCCGGGAAGGTTCAGTTTCAATGTCAAGGGCGGCCGCTGTGAGGCCTGCGAAGGCAATGGCATCCTGCAGATCGAGATGCACTTTCTGCCGGATGTTTATGTGCCTGTGAGGTGTGCAAGGGCGCGCGCTATAACCGCGAGACGCTGGAGGTAAAGTATAAGGAAAAGACCATCTCCGACGTGCTGAACATGACCGTGGAGGAGGCGGTGGTGTTCTTTGCCAACCAGCCCAAGATCGCCCGCAAGCTGCAGACCCTGCTGGATGTGGGCCTTGGCTATGTGACCCTTGGCCAGAGTGCCACCACCCTGTCCGGCGGCGAAGCCAGCGTGTCAAGCTGGCCAACGAACTTGCCCGCCGCGGCACCGGTAAGACGGTGTATATCCTCGATGAGCCCACCACCGGCCTGCACATCGCGGACGTGCATCGCCTGATCGAGGTGCTGCAGAAGCTGGTGGATGCGGGCAACACAGTCATTGTCATCGAGCATAATTTGGATCTCATCAAGTGTGCCGACCACATCATTGACCTTGGCCCTGAAGGCGGCAGCGCCGGTGGTCTGGTGATTGCCGAGGGTACGCCTGAGCAGGTGGCCGAGGTGCCCGGCAGCTTTACCGGCCAGTACCTCAAGCCCCTGCTGGAAAAGGACAGACAGCTGCGGGCCGCAGATGCGGAAACTGGCGTAAAAGCAAAAAAGTAAAGCGGCGCTCATACGACGAAAATCATACTTTTCTTGAAAAAATCAGAAAAAGATGCAGAAAAGTGTTGACAAAACCCGGAAAGATGCGTATAATATCTTTTGTCGCCAATGCTTCGGTAGGGAGGCAGAGGACGATATCCGGGTGTAGCGCAGTTTTGGTAGCGCGCTTGAATGGGGTTCAAGAGGCCGTGAGTTCGATTCTCGCCACTCGGACCAGATGATTCCCAGTTGAACAACTGTTCGGCTGGGAATTTTTTGTTTTTCGGAAGCAGACGCTTCGGAAAGATTAAAATAAATAAGCATTTCCGTGTCTGTGATCTCGATGCGATTTACAAAGGTATCAATGATCTGCGGTTATAATCCTCGGTACGTTCATTGGGAGAGATAAGGAACTGCTCCAATAGGAAGAGGATGCGCTCACGATCCAGAACGGGTGGATGAACTTCTTTCAGGGATTCTAATTGATAGTTGAGGGTGCTTTCCTGCTGCTCCAAGTCAGCAAGGCGGGCGGACAGACGAGAGCTGGCAGTACCGTTTTCAATGGATTCAATGATATTGTTGATTTTTCGGTGCACATCAGCCAGGTTTTGCTCTAACATTGCACGCTCTGGATCGGGCTGGTTGACTTCTGCCTGCTGTGCAGCGGCAATAGCGTCGGCCAGATCTTCAAGAGTGTCTGGACGAAGGATATTTTCACAGATGGCATTGACCACAAGATTCTCGGCAACATCTTTTGGGATGTTTTTCTTTTTGCAGGTACCGCCATCAGCTTTATTCCCGCAAGCATAGTAATAGTAAACATCGTTGCGGCAGTTGTGGCCGGAGATACCCCGCATCAGACTGTGGCAGCAACCGCAGAAAAGCTTGCCAGAGAGCAAGTAATCAGCATGGGAACTATGTGGTGCACGGTGCTGTTTATTGAGCGTGAGCATTTTCTGCGCCCTCTTCCATAAATCATCGTCGATGATGGCGGGGATTGCCCCATCAATACGGACATCGTAGGCTTTGCAGATATAGACACCATGATAGGCTTCATTCTGGATGATGCGAGGAATGCTGCATTTGTTGAAAGAATTGCCCTTACTGGTACGGAGCCCAGCAGCGTTCAGCTGATCCACGATGGAAGCGCTGCTCTCTCCGGCCGCATAATGCTCAAAGATGAACCGGATAGTGGGGGCATTTTTCTCGTCAATAATAAAACGCTTGTGTTCATCTGTGGTAAGCCCCAGGGGGCGGTTAGGATTGATTGCCTTCCCCTTGAGTGCGGATTCCCGCATACCACGCCGCATCTTTTGAGCCAGCTCAGCGGAATAGTATTCGGCCAGGGATTCCATCAGACCTTCCAAAATAATGCCCTCTGGTCCTTCCACAGAGCTTTCGGCTGCATAAAGAATACGAACTCCGTTATCTCGCAGCTTCTTTTTGTAGACCGCACTATCATAGCGATTGCGGGCAAAACGGTCAGTTTTCCAGCAGATCACGAGATCGAACAGATGTTTGCTGCTATCTGCGATCATCTGCTGAAAAGCCAGCCTGGATTCAACACCACGGCCCGAAATGTGCCGGTCAATGTATTCATGCACAATTGTCAAGCCATGCTGCCGGGCGTAGGCTTCGCAGTCCCGGCGCTGGCCCTCGATGCTCTGCTCGGTCTGCTGGGAACCGCCGCTGTAACGGTAGTAGGCAACCAGACGGTTCCCGGGAGATACTTTCTTTTTTCTTGCCATGATTGCTCCTTGTGCGCTGAGCAGGATCATGGTACAATGAAATTGCTCAGCAGGCGTGTTTTCTTATCCTATGATTATTCTCCGACAGACAGATTCCCCATCTGGCCCCGGCGGCTCTATCGTACAGAGCTGCCGGGGATTCTTTATGACTGGAATTATGGACGCTTCAAGATATTGGCCCAATCCTCGGGAAATCCCAATGCAGGAAGCTTTACATACTCGGAATATTCTTCCAGCAATCCTTTGATTTCAGGGATGACATAGTTATTCCATTCATCCGGGGTCGAGTATAGGAAGGACATGATATAGATCTGATCGAAAATCCGTCCGCTGGTTTCCTTATACTGGTGATGATGTTTGCATTGGGTCGGAGTACGGCCGAAGTTGAAATCATAGATCCGCATATAATGGGCAAGGTGATTTCGGGTAAAGGTTAGATTCTCAATCCAATTTTCCAGCTGAACCGGGCCGGTATGATAGCTGCGGGCCAATACTTTCTGATAAGGACCTTTCAGATTTTTGTAAATGGCTGAAAGATTCCCCATCGTCAGGATCTCAACGGCAACCCACATGGGAAGATTTCCGTCATATTCTTCGATGTGATGCTTGATAAAGGGGAGATTTCGATTGTTTCTGAGTTCATGGTAGAATAGGCTGGAAAATTTCAAGAAATCTGATTGATTGCGGTAGAGTGAGCTATCAAGATAAATCAGAGGATTTTCAGGGAAAGCGGATGTAAGAGAATAGGAAAGCCTTGTTTTTAAGGTTTCCTCAATATCTTCCAGGGCAAACATCAGAATACGAGTTAATTTGCGGTCAAAGTCGTACAGAGCTTTGATCTGCTCCAGCGTAGTACCGGAAAGATAATGTGCTTTATCTTCCTGCTTGAACCCATGGAGATAACCGGAAAGCCGATAATAATTTACATGATAGAGCAATTCTTCTGCCGCTTGCTTGTCGGCAATAACAAGCCCGCGGGATTCCAGAAGGGCGACTTGCTCTGTAAGGGAAAGATGTTTCTTTAATTCTTTCATAGAAATATCTCCGGATAATAAAAAAGCGACCCCGCCATGGTACGCATCGTTGAGAGGCGTGGCGGGGTCTGTATCATGCTATATTATACTCCGCCCAGGGCCTGTTGTACACAAAATTTGTGAACTGTTGCGAACATCACAAAAAAAGTTTGAAAAACCTATTGACAAGTATCTGAAATACAAACTTTATTCATAATACCTCCACCGGCTGAGCCGGCGGGAGGATTGTTTTGCCCCGCTGGTGTTGCCCACTGGCGGGGTTATTTTTGTTTGTGGGACTGATTCCAAAATGGATACAGTTTATTTGAGCGGATAGCCGTTTTTGGTAACAACTGTTTTTCAGCAAGGCTTATGCCGTCAAGGTTGGATTTGCGTATACCGCCACCATTGACATAAATATCGTACAAAGTGAGAATTTCGTCTTTCATTTCATCAGTGAGAGTAAAGTCGAAGCTTTGCGTTGTTCCCTGGAGCCTTATTTTAATCTCATCATTTTGATGCTGAATCAAATCATCCATGAAAGAAAGCATTTGATTTGTCAAATCAAAACTGATGTTTTCGAAGACGGTCCCATCGCTTCCGAGCGAATAGGAATGATTACAGTTAGAGAATATGTAGCGGTTATCACCGATTTTAATGAGAATCGAGTTGAGTCTGCCCAATGGTATCCCTGATAATCAAATTCCAAAACGTAAAAATCGGCGGGATCTGTTAGACTGATAAAGGGGCTGACTAAGATAACAGCACTTGCGGAGGATGTGACAATAGTTTTACCATCTGCCATCCTGAGGAACGAACATAGGTTATTCCAGTCATATCATCTGCAGTAAGGCTGAGATCATCTCTCCCATTAAAAATGCTGCGATTAAATTCAGCAGATGCAAATGCGGAAACAGGGATAGAAACCATTAGCAGAACAATTAGTGCAAGGGAAATAAGTGTCCTTTTCATTTAATGTCCTCCGCCTTAACTAACGTTGCGATAGGAATAAGATTTGTAAAAACGGTAGCAACTTTTTTCCCGCAAACCGGGCATAAAATATCTTCAAGATCCCGAAGTCCTTCATGAGTAGATGTGCTATCATACTCCAAAAGTGAACCACAATTATTGCAAGTTGTACGGTGAATCATAATGGGTATATCCTTTCTGCAATGAAAACTTAGTTTACAGCGTCAAAACAGTCATCATAGCCATGTTCATAGCCTTCGTCATAGGCTTCTTGATAATTGTCTGCTGCGCCGTCCGGGTAACCAGCGTCATAACCATGATCCCAGCCTCATCATAACCTACCGAATAGCCAGCATCATATTCATTGCGAATACTTTCGTTTTCCACCTGGCAAGCTTCGTATCCCGCCTTATAGCCTTTGTTATATGATGCTTCCTGATTCTGAGCATAGCCATCATCGAATCCATCGTCCCAACCATTATTATAGCTATCATGGGACATCTGAGAAACGGCATTTTGATAATATGGAGAATCAGGACGATAGAAATCATAATATCCGGCACCAATACGGATACCGAAGTACAAGCCAACAAGAAGAAAAACAATCATTAGAATCGTGATAAGAAATAAAAAGCGATATTTATGTGATTTTGGATCAGCCACCATAATTCCTCCCTTACTTACGCTTCTTTCGTAACCAATCCATCCGCAGCAGGTTTTTTATAGTATCCTGTACGATGCAAGTCCTCTGCATACTCAATGACCTTAGACTGACCTTCTTCATTCAGTTTATCGAAAACCGAGAGCAAAGAGGTCTGGGCCTTGGTGAGGGAGGCCTGTGTCGGTTCGGCATCTTCCATTCCCATTAAATAAGTGGGAGTGGTATCTAGTGCCAATGCAAGTTTTTCAAGAATAGAACGTTTCAGGTTGACAACAAGGCCATTTTCATATTTATAGATGGCCGCTTTTTGCACACCAACTTTGGCACCGAGTTCTTCCTGCGTCATCTGATGCTCAATGCGAAGCTGGCGTATCCGTTCGCCGGTGGTCATAGGACATCACCCTTTCATACGTTGTATCTTAATAATAACATAGATAATCTAAAAAGCAAGAAAAAATATCTTGACAAGATTCATACAACATGCTAATATTTAAGTATCCTAAAAAGACACTTAAATATAGAACAATATTTAAGGAGATGGATGAACGGAGGTGAAAAAGGGTGAATAAGAGAAAACTCAATGCTGTTATGCAGTTGCATGGGGAATCGCAACAAAATTTGGCGGATTTCCTCGAAATGAGCCTCTCACGGTTGAATGCCAAAATCAATGAATATCGTGGAGCGCAGTTTCGGCAGAATGAGATTGCAGCCATTCAGGAGCATTACGGTTTGACCGCCGAGGAAGTGAACGAGATATTTTTTGCTTCATTGGTATCTCAAAAAGATTCTGATGGGCCAGCGGCTTAACCCTACCGACCTGAAGAAGAACGCATGAAAAGCCCCGGCGGGGAGCCGGGGGAAAATGGAGAAATTATGAAGTACGAAGAAATTATGGCGTGCATCCAGGATATCAATGGCCCTTGGAGCAATGCCGCCTGTATGGCTACTGCCGGATGGCAATGCAGAACGCCGGAGTGGACGAGTGTACCCAGCGGAAGGTTCTGCGGGAACTGGAAGCCTGTTTTGATCAGGTGAGCGTGGAAGAAGCGGCACAGGTTGGCTGAGAATGGAATATCTCTTTTGTCAGCACCGCACAAACCCCGCCGACCCGAAAAAGAGCGCATAAGTGCATAAGAAAGGAGTACAAACAATGAAATATTCGACGATTGTGAAGATCCATGAATCCCTTTCCAAAGAGCTTAAAGCAGCAGAAATTGAGCTGGAGAATGCCAGGGCTGCACTTAATCTGGCAGACCCTGATGGACGGATGGAATCCGGCGAACTGGTGGATGCACGGAGCAAGGCCGCCGTACGTGTTTTTGATATCAATAGTGCGCTGGAGGACTTTGAATCGCACGAGTGGTGAGGAAAAGGAGAAGACAATGGACCGTTATATGATCGTGATCCCGGCGAAGAACCGGGCATTCAACATGAAGTGTGATGATGGTGACAGCATGAAGCTGGAGACCTGCAGAAGCTGGTGGGCGGGCCAATCGAGCCGGTGAACAGCGTTCTGAGCGCGAGTGGGCGCGGGAGAAGGATGTGGACGGCATTCTGCTGCTGGTGAACGAGGAAGGCT
>ENA-OQHA01000620-OQHA01000620.1-human-gut-metagenome-genome-assembly--contig:-NODE-620-length-16988-cov-5.979539_pt1 | contig 16988 bp, 22 predicted proteins | sample MGYA00242558_ERZ504707 | MGnify/ENA primary metagenome ERZ504707 (study PRJEB26092, sample SAMD00036197) | human gut metagenome | host: Homo sapiens | study: EMG produced TPA metagenomics assembly of...
GCTTCCGCGTCGTCCGCCGCCTCGGCGCAGCCTACCCTGTTGGTCATCATCGATGGTCCGCTTGCCGGCAGCTCCGTGCCGCTGGCCGAAGCCGACATCACGCTTGGCCGCGCCGCCTCGAACACCGTGGTGCTCGATGACGAATTCGTGTCTTCCCACCATGCCCGTGTCTACCGTGACACGCGCTCCGGGCAGTGGGCCATTGAAGACCTGAACTCCACCAATGGCACCGTGGTCAACCAGCAGCGCATCAACCGCCCCACCATTCTGCCCGCTCGTATTCCTGTGCGCATCGGCGCCACCACCTTCGAACTGAGGTAGCCGCATGCCAAAATCCGCCGCTTCACAACCGCTGTTCCTGTATTCCACCACGGTGTCCGATGTGGGCACCGTGCGCGCGAACAATCAGGATTCCTCCTTCGCCGGCGAGCATCTCATCGCCATGTGCGACGGCATGGGCGGTCACGCCGGCGGCGATACGGCATCCTCCATCGCCATCCGGTCGCTGGCCCACATCGAGCAGGATGACACCGGTGGCAACGTCGAGACGATCTCCCGCATGATGGAAACCTCCGTTATGGCCGCGCATGACGCCATCGTCGGCAAGGCCAAGCGCGAACGCAAGCTTGCCGGCATGGGCACCACCGTTACCGCAGTGGCATTGGTGGCCGGCTACTGGGTCATCGCCCATATCGGCGATTCGCGCGCCTACCTGCTGCGCGACGGACGCCTGAGCCGCATCACGTGCGACCACAGCTACGTGCAGCACCTCATCAACACCGGTCGTATCACCCCGTCCGAAGCCAAGAACCACCCGCAGCGCAACGTCGTGATGCGCGTGCTTGGCGACTTTGACATTGACCCGCGCCCGGATATTTCGGTTCGCCGAGCCCACCCCGCCGACCGTTGGCTACTGTGCTCGGACGGCCTGTGCGGTGTGCTGGAAGATTCCACCATCGAAGAGACGATGACCACGCTGTCCGATCAGGGCGAATGCGCGCAGCGTCTGGTGCAGATGGCACTGCGGGCGGGCAGCACCGATAATGTCACGGCCGTTATTGCGGATGCCACGTTGGCGTTGGATGCCGATGCGTTCGACCTGCCGCACCAAACGCCGTTGGTCGGCGGTGCCGCCAGCCGTAATCTTGAGCCGATTGCGACATCGTCAACGAGCCGGTGGCTACCGCGCCCGCACTGCGTGAGGATGATTCCCCCGCCCAGCGCGCCGCAGCATTGATTCAGCCCGCCAGCGCGCACGAGGCGGAGACCACGCAAACCACGGCCAAACCGTCGTCCACACGCGTGGTGCAGCCGTCCACCGTCCGCGAGGAGACCGGTGAACGAGCCAATCCCGATACCGGTGAGATTCCGGTGGTGCAAAAGCCGGATGGGCGCCTGTCCGCCGACCCAACGACCCGGATGTGGCCAAAGCCATCCGCGATGAGCAGGTCGAGCAGAAGAAGGCCACGCGCACCAAGAAGCGCCGCAATAAGCTTGCGGTGATTATTACCTGCATTCTTGCCGTGCTGGCATTGGCCGGCGCCGGCTGGGGCGCGTACACGTGGAGCCAGACGCACTACTACGTGGGAGATAGCAACGGCACCGTAGCCATTTATCGTGGCGTGCCGACCAATCTCTTTGGACTTGAGCTTTCGCACGAAGTGCAGACCACCAATATCGCCACCGCGGACCTGCCTCAGACATGGCGTGACCAGCTGAGCCAAGGCATCACAGTCGGTTCGTTGGACGAAGCGCAGTCGCATGTGGGTATTATCCGCACCGAAATGCGCAAACTGGCCAAGCAGCAGGAAGCCGACGCCGCCAAGAAGGCCGAGGCGTCCAATTCCCCGGACAGTTCCAAAGACAGTTCCCAGAGCGATTCCAAGGACGGCACCAAGGATTCGTCCAGCCAGTCCGGCTCCTCGTCAGACAAGTCCGGTTCGTCAAGCTCATCCGATTCCTCGGATAAATCCGGTATCGGAGCGGCCGACAACGCGGCCACGGGAGATTCTCAATGATCGCTACCCGTCTACGTCAGATTTCTTTGTTGCTGATTGCCATGGCAATCAGTGCGTTGGCGTTCATCCAGATGTTCCAGCGCACCGCCGGCGAATTCCCTATGCAATACGCCGGCATGCTGGCATTGGTCGTAGTGCTGTTTCTGGTGCTGTGGGGCTGATTGTGCGCTTCCAGCCGTACGCCAGCCAGTCGATTCTGCCTTGCGTGCTACTGCTGACCGCCACCGGCGTGACCATGATCGCTCGCATTGACCAGAGCGAAGGTTGGGCGGTTGCCCAACGTCAGCTGATCTGGCTGTGCATCGCCATCGTGCTTTCCGCGCTGCTCATCATCTTCCTGAAGGACTACCGCGTGCTGCGGCGCTTCTCCTACGTGTCGATGGTGGTGGGCTTGGTGCTGCTGCTCGCCCCGATGCTGCCGTTTGTCGGTCAGGAAGTGAACGGCGCGCGCATTTGGATCAGGATTCCGGGACTGGGCCAGTTCCAGCCGGGCGAGTTCGCCAAGCTGTTCCTTGCGTTCTTCTTCGCCGCCTACCTGTTCGACCATCGCGACCAGCTGGCCGTGGGCGGTAAGAAGATGCTCGGTCTGCAGCTGCCGCGTATCAAGGATCTCGGCCCGATCATCGTGGTGTGGATCGCCTCGATGGGCGTGCTCATCATGCAGCATGATCTGGGCACCTCGCTTATGTTCTTCGCCATGTTCGTGGCCATGCTGTACACGGCCACCGGCCGTAAAAGCTGGATCATCATCGGTCTGATCGCGTTCGCCGCGGGTGCCGTGCTGGCCGCAGGCATGTTCAGCCACGTGGGTCAGCGAGTCGATGCCTGGCTGCACCCGTTCAGCAACGAGCAATACAACAAGACCCCCGGCGGCTCCTGGCAGCTGGTCACCGGCATTTTCGGCCTGGCATCAGGCGGCATGCTCGGCACCGGTCTCGGCCAAGGCCATCCTTCGCTCGTTACGTTTGCGAACTCCGATTTCATCTACGCCTCTCTGGGCGAGGAACTCGGTCTGATGGGCGTCCTGGCCATTTTGATGCTCTACCTGCTCATCATTGCCTCCGGCTTTATCACCGCCATGAAAATCAAGGATGGCTTCGGCAAGCTGCTCGCTTCCGGACTGGTGTTCACCATGGCCTTCCAGGTGTTCACCGTGGTCGGCGGCATCACGCTGGTGATTCCTCTGACCGGTCTGACCCTGCCCTATATGGCGGCCGGTGGCTCCAGTCTGATCGCCAACTATATTCTCGCGACCCTGCTCATCATCATCTCGAATTCGGCCAATGCGCCCGAGCCGGAGCTGACCTCGGATACGTTCCAGTACGAGGCTTTGGCCGTGCTGCGCAACAAGGAACTTGAGGCCCGGGCCCGCGCCACTGAGCCGATCGTTCAGCCTCGCAGCGCGTCGGCTACGGCGTCGCAGTCCGAGTCGGAATCGTTTGACGACCCCATCGTGGATACCACCACTCCGTCGTATGCCGAAGCCGATGAACCGTACACGCCTACCGGCACGATTCCCCCGCTTCCTCCCGTTAACGGAGGCACTCGCGTATGAACAAATATCTTCGTCAGCTTTTCACCGCCGTGGTCGCGCTGTTCGTGATTCTCGGCCTGTCGTCCACCATCATCATGGCGGTACGGGCCAACGCGCTGAACAACGATCCGCGCAACGCCCGTTCGCTGTACCACCAGCTCGGCGCCTACCGCGGTGCCATTCTGGCCTCGGACGGCACGGTCATGGCCAAATCCGAGCCGGTCAACGACGCGTTCAAATACCTGCGCACCTATTCCAACGGTCCGCTGTATGCTCCGGTCACCGGCTTCTTCTCCATCAACCAGACCGCCGATCGCGGCCTGGAAGCCTCCCGCAGCATGCTGCTCAACGGCGAGGCCGATTCATTGATCTGGCAGCGGGCCAAGGCCATGCTCACCGGCGCTACGGATCAGGGCGCGTCCATCGAAACCTCCATCGACCCCAAGCTGCAGCAGGTTGCCTACGATCAGCTCGGCACGCGCGATGGTGCGGCGGTGGCCATCGAAGTCAGCACCGGTCGTATCCTCGCCATGGTGAGCACGCCCAGTTATGATCCGAACAAACTGGCGACCCATGACACCAAAGCCGCGTCTCAGGCCTACAACGAACTTTCTGCGGGCCAAAATAGCCCACTGATCAACCGCGCCACCTCGCAGCTGTACCCACCAGGGTCCACGTTCAAGACCATCGTCGCCTCGGCTGCGCTGGAAACCGGCGATTATCAGACGGACACGAAGATTCCTGCGGGCTCCAGCTATACCTTGCCGGGAACCGCCACACAGTTGCCGAACGCCGAGGCACAGGCCGATGGCGTAAACGGGCAGATCTCCCTGCAAGAGGCCGTCGCATGGTCGTCCAATACCGCGTTCGCCCAGCTTGGCGTGAAACTCGGCGCGAGCAAGGTTTCGGACATGGCCACCAAGCTTGGTTTCGGCAGCACCATCACCATTGACGGCACCGAATCCACGGGCACCCCGATGACGGCCACCGCGTCCACATTCCCCTCTGATCCGACCGACGACAAGCTTGCGCTGGCGTCCATCGGCCAAGGCGACACCACGGCCACGCCATTGCAGATGGCGATGGTCGCGCAGGCAATCGCCAACAACGGCAAACTGATGCAGCCCACGCTGGTCGATCGTGTGCGCGCCGCCGATCTCACCGTGCTTTCGCAGACCAAGCCGCAGACCATGGCCAACGCATTCAGCGAGGATTCCGCAGACAAGCTCACCACGATGATGGAAAGCGTGGTGACCGAGGCCAATCCGCAGCTGGCCATCGACGGCATCAAGGTGGCGGCCAAAACCGGTACCGCACAAATCGGTACCGACAACTCTGCCATCGACGGCTGGGTGATCGGTTTCGCGCCGGCGGACGATCCGCAAATCGCCGTCGCGGTGTTGGTGCATAACACAGATGTGTACGGTTCGCTCGCCGCTGGCCCGATCATGCGCGCGATGATGCAGGAGGCTTTGCAGCAGTGAAACTTATCGAAGGACAGCTTATTCACCGCCGATATCGTCTTGATTCGCGTCTTGCGCAAGGCGGTATGGGCGAGGTCTGGAAAGGCTACGATATTCAGCTCGGCCGTGAAGTGGCCATCAAGGCGCTGCGCTCGGACGTGACCAACGCCGAGGCCAAGCTACGCCGCCTGCGTGCCGAAGCCCATAATTCCGCCAATCTGGCGCATCCGAATATCGCTGCGTTGTTCGAATACTACGAGCATGACGGCATCGGCTTTCTGATTATGGAATACGTCCCCTCGAAATCGTTGGCGGACCTGTTCCATAGCAAGGGCGCGATGGATCCCATCGAACTGCTGCCCATCCTGATTCAGACCGCGCGAGGCCTGTTCGTGGCCCACTCGCACGGGCGTGATTCATCGTGACGTCAAGCCGGCCAACATCATGGTTTCCGACACCGGCGAAGTGAAAATCACCGATTTCGGTGTGAGCTACTCCACGGGTCAGGCCAGATCACCAGGACGGCATGGTGGTGGCACCGCACAATACATCTCCCCCGAGCAGGCGCAGGGCCAGCAGGCCACGCCGCAATCGGACATCTATTCACTGGGCGTAGTGGCGTACGAGGGCCTTGCCGGGCATCGTCCGTTCACCGGCACCACTCCGGTCGATATCGCCGCAGCGCACGTGAACAATCCCGTGCCTCCGCTGCCGGACTCGGTGGACGTCCAGTTACGCGAATTTGTCATGTCAATGCTGGCCAAGGACCCGTTGGATCGCCCGAAAGACGCGCTGGTGGTGTCCCGTACGCTGGCACGCATCGAACGCCGTCTGCTGGATCAGCAGACCGAAATGGCCGACACCGCCATGGCCACGTCCGGCAATCGACTGCCGCGCCGAGTGACCAGCACGCCACGCATTGTTTTGGAGGCCCCGGCCTCAAGATTGGGAGGGAATAAGCAATGAGCACCAGTATGCCCACCGCATTGGCCGGCGGACGCTACCAGCTTGGCCAGCTCATCGGTCGTGGCGGCATGGCCGAGGTCCACGTGCTCTTGACACCCGTCTGGGCCGTACCGTGGCCGTGAAAATCATGCGCGCCGATCTGGCCAACGACGACATCTTCCTGGCCCGTTTCCGCCGCGAAGCACACGCCGTGGCCCAGATGAACAACCCGAACATCGTGAACATCTACGATTCGGGAGAAGAACTGGTTTCTTCCGAAAGCGGCGATGCCGAGCGTCTGCCATACATCGTCATGGAATACGTCAAGGGCCAGACCCTGCGCGACATCATCAAGGTCAACGGCGCACTCAGCCAGCGCGACTGCGAACAGGTGATGTTGGGCGTGCTTAACGCGCTCGACTATTCGCATCGCATGGGCATTATCCACCGCGATATCAAGCCCGGCAACATCATGATTTCCGAGCAGGGCGTGGTCAAGGTCATGGACTTCGGCATCGCCCGCGCTCTGGACGATTCCGCAGCCACCATGACCCAGTCGCAGGGCGTGGTGGGCACCGCACAGTACCTTTCTCCCGAGCAGGCGCGCGGCGAGACCGTCGACATGCGTTCCGACCTGTATTCCGCCGGCTGCGTGCTCTACGAGATGCTCACCGGCCGCCCGCCGTTTACCGGCGATTCCGCCGTGGCCATCGCCTACCAGCATGTTTCCGAAGTCGCCACGCCGCCATCCGCCGTGGTGCCGGGGCTGCCGAAGATGTGGGATTCGATCTGCGCCAAGGCCATGGCCAAGGACCGCCAGAATCGCTATGCCACGGCCTCCGAATTCAAGACCGACATCCTGACCTACATGAACGGCGGCGTGCCGGTGGCGGCCGCGTTCAACCCGTTGACGGACCTGTCGAATATGAAGGCCCGCAAGGAAGCCGAACGTGATTTGCCCACCACGCCGGTGGAACCGCATCAGCAACCCACCCAAGCATTCAACCGGTGACCGGTCAGTTCGAGCAGATTCCACCGGCCAATGGTGCCAACTCAGCGGCGTTGCAGTCCCGTGCGCAGCAGCGTGCGGCGGCGGCCAAGGCCAAGAAGCGCAAGAAGATCATCATCGGTTCGGTGATCGCAGCGATTGTTGCAGTGCTTGTCATTGTGGGCATCGTGTTCGCCATGAACGGCTCCGGCAACAAGTCCTCGGAAGACACCGTCACCATCCCTGAGGTGTGCAACGCTTCCACATCCAAGGACAGCATCGAGCTCAAACTCAAGGCATCGGGTTGAAGATGACCGAAAGCAAGACACCGACTCCACCGAGCCGGAAGGCACCTGCACCAAGATGAGCCCGGACGCCGGCTCCAAGGTGGCCAAGGATCTGCCGTGAAGGTGTGGTTCTCCGCAGGCCCGCAGTCCACTCAGGTTCCGGATGTCAAGGAACGCAGCCAGGAAGAGGCGCGCAGCATTCTGGAAAGCGCCGGGTTCAAGGTGAACGCCGCCGTCAAAACCGAAGACAGCGCCGACATCGCCAAGGATATGGTGACGAAAACCGATCCTGCCGCCGGTCAGTCGGTTCCCAAGGGCACCACCATCACCATATATGTTTCTTCCGGCATGACCACCGTACCGAGCAATTTGGTCGGTCAGTCGAAGGACAGCGTGCTACAGCAGTATGAGGGCAAGTTCAGCTTCACTGTGGAGCAGGAGAGCTCCGATACGGTGGAGGCCGGTCTGATTACCCGTGTAAGCCCTGATTCGGGCTCTTCCATCGCACAGGGCGGGTTCATCACCATTTGGGTGTCCACGGGCAAGGAGAAGGTCGCTGTGCCGAATATCACCGCTGGCACTGACTACGTCACCGCCGAACTCATGCTCAAGGCCGTGGGCCTCAAGGCTCAGGCCAATGGTCCAACCGGCAGCACCGCTGTGGTAGTCAGCATCAATCCTGGCGCTGGCAGCCAGGTAGATGCGGGATCGACCGTCACCATTACCACGAAGGCCGGCAGCACTGGCGGCGGTACCGGTACCGGAGACGGTGGCAACGGTACTGGCAACGGGGGCGGAACCGGTGAGTGAACCGGTGAGTAGCAAGTAAGCGCCGGGCGTGTATGTGTTGCGCATATGCAACGCAAATAGCGCAACACATACACGCAACACAAAGGGGAAGGGCTTCTGCGCCCCTCCCCTTTGCTGTATAAAGAGCTATCCCAGCGCAACAATCCCGGGAAGCGTCGCAAAACCAGTACGCAAGCCTCGTTCTAGCGACACATTCCGGGGAGAGTATCGCCGCGCGGAAAAGCTACTTCGTAACTTTGGGCTGGAGGCCGGCGGACTTGGCCACGGCGTTGTCTTGGCCGCAGACCTTAAGCCAGTTGGCCAGCAGACGGTAGCCGTCCTGGGTCATCACGGATTCGGGATGGAATTGCACGGCGTACATCGCTTGCCCTTGACACGCACGCCCTGAATAATGTGGTCGCCTTGCGTCCACGCGGTAACCACCAGCGTATCCGGCACCGAATCGGGCTCGACGGCCAACGAATGGTAGCGGGTGGCGGTCATGGGGTTGGCCACGCCCTCGAAAATCTCGTCATCGATATGTTCCACCAAGCTGGTCTTGCCATGCATGATGGTGGGCGCATGGTCACAGTGCAGCCGTACACCTCAGCGAGCGCCTGCAAGCCCAGGCACACACCAAACATCGGCACGCCGCTGGCCGCGCACAGGCGAATCATATCCTCACTGGCACCGGATTCGGCCGGAGCACCAGGGCCGGGAGAAATCAGCACGCCATCGTAACCGTCCAGTACACCCGGCGCGGCTGGGTCGATAGCGTCGTTACGCACCACATCAACAGTGGCGCCAAGGGTTTGCAGATAGCCTACGATCGTGTAGACGAAGGAATCGTAGTTATCCACCACCAAAATATGCGCGGAATCGGTCATAGGGCTCTCCTTGAGGGACGTGTACTGCAAGCCATAGTACTAGGATGCCGTCAGCTCGCTGCCACGAAGTTCGACATCTGCTGTAGGAATGGGATATTGGCGGCGGCCCAAGGGAATCCCCACTGGAACAGCGCCGCGGCGGCTGCGAACAGCAGCAGAGCCAGCAGCAACCATCGAATCGGTGCCACGCCGGGCTGCAGACGCAACAGTCCGCCATAGATGCTGGCATCCGGACGGCGACGCTCACCCGCGCGAATCTCGCGCAGCACCGGCCAGCGCCATGCCACCGCAGCGGCAATGAACAGAACCAGCCACACTACCAGCGCGCCGAATACCACCTTGTCCAGCGAGCCAATGCGGGAAGCGATCGAGGGGGTTTCGGTGGTGGAGAACATCACTGCACCGGACGAATCAGTAGTAGCCAGCTCTTTGGGCACACCGTCGGACACTTTGGCCCAGTACGCCAACTCACCATAGCTGATCCATCGATGGGTGGGGGTGGAGTATTTCGGCTCACAGGTGGTCAGTGTGATCATGCGTTTGGTGGGATTGGCAGTGGAGTCTTCCGGATTGGGGGCGATCACATGCACGTCCGTGGGCAGCACAATCTCGTACCGGGTGTAGTGGTAGACGTACCAGTAATCCTTGGTACGAACGATGATGGGATCGCCTTCCTGCAACTTGTCCACATCGCCCAACGGCTGCCCGTAGCCGTTGCGGTGGCCGGCGACGGCGAAGTTGCCGACCTGCCCCGGCATCTGGGTGGTGTCGTAATGGCCCAGACCGTGGCGATTGAGCTGCTCGAGCGTGGTGCCTTCCACGATGTTGCGGTGCCATTGGGAGCCGAAGCGCGGAATGTAGATCTGCGCAATCAAGTCGCCATATTTCGCGTCTTTCGGCTGTACTGGAGCATCGCCCTCCTGGGCTTTGGCGATGGTGACCGTTCCCCCGTTGTTGCTGGGGTCGCTCCAGTCGACGGACTGGGTGGTTTCGTTCTGGGCTCGCTCCGCCTCGACACCGGTCCACCACATCTGCCAGACGATGTACAGGGCGCAAATCACGGCAGCGGTAATCAGCAGTTCGGCGCAGATGCCGAGTGCCTGCCAGACCGGGCTCCGCTGGGGCGAAGACGCGCCGCGTACTGCGGCACGACGGACCTTGCCCTACTGGCGTTGGCCGGGTCTGCCGCCATTCGTGCGGCATCGTCCTCGGGGAAGGGCTGTACGTCCGACACGGACGCGAGATCAATGGGCGCCGGTACGCCGCTGTTGTGCCTGCCGTGTCTCATTGCTGAGTCTGCTCCTCATCTGTGGTCTTTGACGTATCGACCGTGGCATATTTCAACTGCTGCAGCAAGGCGGCGGTAGCGGGGAACTGAAGGTCCTCGGCATTCTCCACCTTGTAGCCAATGCCAAACGCGGTCACATATTGCTTAAGAATGGTAATGGCTTCGGAGTCGTTCAACGCTGCGCGAAGTCTTTGAGGGTCACCAATCGCGGAAATGGTGAACGGCGGCGAGTATTTCTTACCGTGCAACGACAGCACGTTGCCGGAACAGATGACCGCCGAATTGAACAGCACCCGCTGATCCATAATCATCAGCGCATCGGCACCGCCGGCCCACAAGGCATTCACCACCGATTCGACGTCCTGCTGGTGGATCACGTAATCGTTGATATTGGCGGTCGTGCCGTTGTTGTTGACTGCGTTCTCCCACAACGGAGAATCATCCAGCGTTACCGTTACGCCGCTGCCGCTGAGCGCGGGCAGCATCAGGCTGGAATCCACATTGCTGGAGTCCTTGCTTGGTTCTGTGTGCTGTCGGTGCCATCGGTGCCATCGGCCTTGAGCGCGTCCGTAAGATTGGCGACCTGTTTGGTCAGATCGCTGACGTCCTGCTGCAGCTGGTTGGCCTCGTCCACGCCTTGCTCCACCAGATCGGCCGTATCGTTGGTGGCGGCAACCGTACGATTGACCCTCACGTTGGTGCTCAGCAGAAAACCGGTCAAGGCAATGACGACGAATACCGCGACACCACCCCATAGGGAGTGCCGTGCACCGTGCTTACCTACATGTCTGGCCATGAATTTCCTGTCTTCTTGCCGACTCTGGTCGCCGCTTTCGAGTGTAGCCACTATTATGACTTTTAGCCTATTGAATGGAGACTATGCTGATGGCTGACGAAGAGCTGCACGAAACCGACTCGAACAACCAGAAGGACTGGCAGAGCGAGACCTCATCCAGCACCGTTGCTGACGAGACCGCCAGCAAAGACACCGAGCAGAACGCAGAGAACGCTTCTGCCGAGGAAGGCGCGGCTTACGGCGTGAATATGGAGCAGGTGCAGGCCGTGCTCAACGCCACTGCCGATAAGGCCACGCTGACCCCGCAGATGCAGCGTATGATGAACCGCCAGGCGGAGAACACCAAGCGCGTTGAAGAAACCATTAAGGGCACCAAGTCGAACCCGCGTTGGTTCGTGCCGCTGTTCTGCGCGTTTATGATCATCGGCCTGATTTGGTGCGTGGTGTACTACCTCTCCCCGTCCGGTTCCTGGCCGATTCCGAACATCGGTGCGTGGAACCTCGGCATCGGCTTCGCCCTGATCATGATCGGATTCCTGATGACGATGGGATGGCGCTGAGTTCCGGCTCGTTGCGCTTATCTATCGGTAGATTGTTTTTTCTATCGTTAGGTTGTCCTTAATTCTTATGAGAAAGGCCGACCTCCCGTATGCGGAGGTCGGCCTTTTTCGTGCCTTAGCCTGTTCATCCACAGCTATCCACCACTTATCCACGACTTATCCACTACGTTATCCACAGCCTGTGGATGAATTACACCCATGTATTTCCACCGAATGTGGAAAACCATGTGGATAAGTGGTGGATAAGCGGCGTTTCTCGGTGTATATCTCGTGCATAACTTTGGCTTGGCATACATCGCCACAGCGAGGGAACAGTTATACACCCGAGTTATCCACTGCAACAAACCCAATAATACCGCGGCATTCCTAACTTATCCACATAAGTTATCCACAGTCTTATGCACTTTTCTACACACTTGTGCACAAGTCACCATTGTGGATAACTCATTATCGTGGATAACTCGTCATTGCGCGCATCTCATTACTGTGGATATCTTCATACGGCACACACCCACTCGCCGAACGACGATATCCACATCGCTAATATCCACATCGTCGCTTTCCGCACATACATTGATGCCGGGCACTGCATGTTCCGCAATACCCGGCATCAATCGTTTTTTTTTACAGCCATATCAAGCCATATCAAGCCATATCAGTGCAGGGAGCCGAAACTCATCCACCCGTAAGGATTGGCCATATTGCACAACAGAATCAACGCAATGACCAGCACCACCATGGCCCAGCCGTACACCTGCATGCGCCATTTCAGGCTTTTACCGCGCCACGCCGGCACACCACCCACCAGCAGCCATGTGAGTATTCCACCCACTACAAAGCCGCCGACATGCGCCTGCCACGCCACGCCACCGACCACGAACGGCAAGGCGAAGTTCACCGCCATCCAGATCAACATGGAGCGGATATCGGCGCCGATACGGCGATATACCACCAGCAATGATGCAAACAGGCCAAATAAGGCTCCAGAAGCCCCATAGGCTGCCATCTGCCAGCCGATGCCTCCCGGAGCCACCGCAGCCCACACCATAAGTCCCAGGGAGCCGCCAAGCCGGAAATCACATACAGTCCCAAGAACCGCCAGTGGCCGATCATTCGTTCCAGCACTGGGCCCACGGAATACAGAGCAATCATGTTGAACAGGATATGCAATAGCGAGTTCGGCGCATGCAGGAACATCGAGGTGATGAGCGTCCACGGCTCAGCCACCAGTCTGACCGGAGCCGCCATGCCGAGGTACATCAACCAAGCCCTCAGGCCCGGGGCAATAAATCCCAACAATACCTCCAGTAGCCACACTGCCACGCACGCAACAATCAGCGCCCAGGTCATCACCGGACCACCGCGCTCCCACTGGTATCGAATCTCCCGTTGTGTAGGAATATGCATGCAGCCCACTGTATCGAAGGTCTCGGATGCGTTCCACGCGCCGCGAAGATGCCGAGCCGGCCAAGGGCAGACGGGCGCGGATGAATCGCCCACGAATGTCATTCCACCCAATCGTCACAAACAGCGGCCTAGAATAGGGAGCAGAGTCGGTCTGAATGGGCATACCGACCAGACGATCCCTAGGGAAAGGAGCCGTCATGGAGAACAAGTCTTCTAACGGTTGGAAGTTCTTCGCGCTGCTGTTCGGCGGATTGCTCGCCGCGCTTGTTGGCCTGTACATCTACAAGCAGCAGAACCCGGATTACGATCCGTGGGAGGAGCCGTGGGAGAACAGCTCCTCGCCGGTCGACCTGGGTCTGAATAAGGCCGAGGATGAGGACAAGCCCGCAGCCGAAGCTCCGGCCGAGGCCTGATACCCCCTCTCTTCTTTCAACACAAGAAAGCCCGCAATGATATATCGTCGATCGATATATCATTGCGGGGCTTTCTTGTATGTCTTGGGCGTCTGGGAGAAGTCTCTCCCCCAGTCAGCTTCGCTGACATCCCCCTCATCAGAGGGGGCTAGAGGTAGCTCAGTCAGCGTACGGTTTCCGCGAAATAAAGCCCTACTTCGTGAAAACCGTACACTGAGTCGCGCTCAGCGTACGTTCTTCACGAAATCAAGGTTCATTTCGCGAAAACCGCACGCTTACTCCAACTCAGCGTACGTTCACGAAGTCAAGGCTGATTTCGTGAAAACCGCACGCTAGCAACTCGCTCACTCAGTCAGCCAGAGGAGCAGTGTGCCAGATACGTTCCAAATAGTCTTCCATGGAGCGGTCGGAGCTGAAGTAGCCGGAGTTGGCCACGTTGAGCAGGGCCTTGCGGTTCCATTCGAGCTCATCAGCGTAGAGGCCTCGATCTCGGACTGGATGTCCATGTAGCGGAGAAGTCGGCCAAGGTCATGAACCAGTCCTTGGTCAGCCAGTCGGCCACGAGCGGGGAGTAGGCGTTGCGGTCGCCGTTGGAGAAGGTGCCGTCGGCCACCATATCGATGGCGTGCTTCAGGCGCGGGTCGGCCTCGTAGTAGGAGGCGGGATTGTAGCCCTCGGCGTACTTCTTCTCGACCTCGTCGACGGTCATGCCGAACAGGAAGAAGTTCTCGGCGCCGACGCGCTCACGGATCTCGACGTTCGCGCCATCGAGCGTACCGACGGTCATCGCGCCGTTGAGGGCGAACTTCATGTTGCCGGTACCGAGGCCTCCTTGCCGGCCTGCGAGATCTGCTCGTCGAGGTCGGTGGCGGGAATCAGGTGCTGGGCGAGGCGCACATTGTAGTTCCACGGGAAGTACACGGCCAGCTTGCCCTTGACGTCCGGATCGTTGTTGACCACGCGGGAGACGTTGTTGATGAGCTGGATGGTCATCTTGGCAGGTAGTAGCCCGGGGCGGCCTTGGCACCGAAGAACACGGTGCGCGGGGTGACGTCCTCGGCCTTGACCTTGCCGGACTTGATGTCGGCGTAGGTGGAGATGACGGACAGGATCTTCAGGGACTGGCGCTTGTACTCGTGCAGGCGCTTAACCATGGTGTTGAACATGGTGTTCGGGTCAAGCTCGAAGCCGTACTCGCGCTTGGCGTAGGCGGCGAAGTCGACCTTGTTGGCCTTCTTGACGGCGGCGAACTTCTTGACGAATTCATCGTCCTTGGCCAGCGGCTCGAGGCCCTTGAGCATCTCCAGGTCGGAGAGCCACTTGTCGGTGCCGAGGCCCTCGGTGATGAGGTCGGACAGGCGCGGGTTGGCGAGCTTGACGAAGCGACGCGGAGTCACGCCGTTGGTCACGTTGGTGAACTTGTCCGGGTAGACGTCGGAGAAGTTCTTGAGGGTGACGTCCTTCAGGAGCTGGGAGTGCAGCTCGGCCACGCCGTTGACGTGGGAGCCGCCGTAGGTGGCCAAGTAGGCCATGCGCACGGCGTCGCCAGTGTAGATGGCCATGTCCTTGATGGTGTTCTTGTCGACGCCCTTGGACTTGAGCTCGTCCTCGAACTGCGCGTTGATCTTCTCGATGATCTCAAGGTGACGCGGCAGCAGCTCGCCGATCAGGCTGGCCGGCCAGACCTCAAGGGCCTCCGGCAGCAGGGTGTGGCAGGTGTAGTTGAAGGTCTTGGTGGTGATGGACCACGCGGTATCCCAGTCGTAGCCGTACTCATCGATGAGGATGCGCATGAGCTCGGGGATGCCGATCACCGGGTGGGTGTCGTTGAGCTGGAAGACGATCTTGTTCGGGAAAGTCGTCAGATCCGGCTTGTCCTGGCCCGGGTAGAAGACGCGGATGGCGTCGTGCAGGGAGGCGGAGACGAAGAAGTACTGCTGCTCAAGGCGCAGTTCCTTGCCGACCTTGGTGGAGTCTTCCGGGTAGAGAATCTTGGAGATGTTCTCGGCCTTGACCTGCGGGGTCACGGCTTCCATGTACTCGGAGCGGTTGAAGGCGAGCAGATCGAACTCGTCGTAGCTCTTGGCGCTCCACAGGCGCAGGGTGTTCACGCGGCCGGACTTGTAGCCGGGGACCAGGTAGTCCACCGGCACGGCGCGCACGGACCATGCGGGCTGCCAGGTCTTGGTGCCGTCGGCGTTCTCGACGACCTTGCCGCCGAAGGAAACCTTCTGGTCGCGGTTGTAGTCGATGTGGCCCCACGGCTCTTCGTTGGCCAGCCAGTAGTCCGGGGTTTCGACCTGCTTGCCGTCCTTGTCGAACTCCTGCTTGAAGATGCCGTACTTGTACTGGATGCCGTAGCCGAAGGCCGGCACGCCCAGCGAGGCGAGGGAGTCGATGAAGCAGGCGGCCAGACGGCCGAGGCCGCCGTTGCCGAGGCCCGGCTCGTATTCGGCGTCGACGACGTCCTGGACCTTGAAGCCGAGGGCTTCCACGGCCTTGTCGAACTGCTCGGTCAGACCGGCGTTGAGCAGCGCGTTGCGCAGCTGCTTACCCATCAGGAATTCTGCGGACAGGTAGCCGACGGCCTTGGTGTTGCCGTTCACGGTGTCGGCCTGGGTCTTGAACCAGGAGTCGGCAAGGTGGTTGCGCACGGCCTTGGATGCGGCGACATACACGTCAGCAGGGGTAGCCTGCTCGGTGGTGACGTTCTGAGTGTATTTCAGTTGTTCACGAATCTCGTCGGCGAATTGTTCCGCCGTGACAGGAGACTTCGGTGCGGTGATTTCGGTCATTCTGACTTTCCTTCCGGGATAAGTGCCCGTGTTTATTATGCCGCGCGATAGGTATCGTCGCACAAACGTAAGCATGAACTCTCCGTAACGACGATGGCGGAGCTTCTTGCATACGTTCTCATTTAGAGCGTAGCACATGCCCCGATATTCCGCATCACACCGTATGCCATCGTTTGCATTATGGAAGATCTTCGGCTCCGGTGCCATGATGGGATACATGGCAGTAATTCTTGAAAAAGACCTGAAACGCGGGCATGACGCGCTGGTGCAATGGCGTGCCGCGGCCCGGGAGCTGGCGGACAACACACCACATCGTCTGACCGTCTCCCCTGTCTTGCCACGCCCGGTGTGGGCGATGGCCGTGCGCTACTCGCTGTTTCTGCTGGAGCGGCGCGCACCCGGCCCTGGCGTGGAGGTGCGTGTCGCGCCGTGGGGGGCGGTCAAAATCTTGGACGGCCCGGAATCGGACCCCGCATAACCTGACCCCGCCGGACGTCATCGAGCTGGACCCGGAAGTCTGGCTGCGGCTGGCTGCGGCATCACCACATGGCAGAGGAAAAGGACGCCGGCCACATCAGCGCGGTCGGCGAGCGCGACGACCTGAGCGACCTGCTGCCGCTGTGAGGCGCGAAGCTAAGTAAGCCACCAGCGGCGGCACCATCAGCCATAACCACAAATCCCCTTGTGCCTCAACCAAGCACAAGGGGATTATTACGAGAAGACCGGCGTTCAGCTCTTCTTGGGCTTGAGCGCGGAAGGCATGGGCATCGGAATCGGCTTGCGCGGGCCGGCTTCGGTGCGGCAGGCGCGGAGGCCGG
>ENA-OQHA01000621-OQHA01000621.1-human-gut-metagenome-genome-assembly--contig:-NODE-621-length-16988-cov-3.107408_pt1 | contig 16988 bp, 21 predicted proteins | sample MGYA00242558_ERZ504707 | MGnify/ENA primary metagenome ERZ504707 (study PRJEB26092, sample SAMD00036197) | human gut metagenome | host: Homo sapiens | study: EMG produced TPA metagenomics assembly of...
TCAAGGCTTTACGGAACTTTTTTTTTTTATTGGTCAGCACAGGTGTTTCCCTTTATATTTAGTCTTTTCTGAAAGCGACCGCACGATGTCTTCGCATTGACAGGTCAATGCAAAAAAAACGACCGCACGATTGAGCCGCAACGACCGCACGATTGGGCTGAATCGACCGCATAATTAGGCCGCAACGACCGCACGATTTTTTTTGGGTGTTCATAGTATGATTTTTGTTCAGCTTGAGGGAGGGAGATGATAAACAACAGGTGTATAAAGTTTGTTTGAGGTATATATCTTATCAGATTTATAAGATATTATTTGTACTTTTTAAAAACTTTTTGCTATATTTGCATAAAACATAACACGGATGGGATATCGTACTGTTGCTAAATTTGGAGTTCTTCTATCTGTTATACTTTTTTGTATAGGAGTAGGATTGTATGGCTTTGCCCGGCTGAATGCAGCCGATAAGGACAAAGACATTGATTTAGTGTCGTGGGTGCCTGACGATTGTATCGGCGTAATGGAGACCGATAACATTGATTTCTTTATGAATGCTTTTTCACGGATGGCTTACGCTGCCCAGCTGGATACGCTTCATCGGGTGGGACTGATCAAGACCATTCTCAATGATATTATACCTTATATTTCTTCCAGTGACCACGGAATTTCCAATGAGGTCAATCAGATGATGGTCAGTTTTCATGCCCCTTCGGGCAGTTCCCGTGACCTGGTCGCTTATTTTCGTCTGGGAAAACCGGAGCGGAAAAAGTTATTGAAAGCTATCCGTGAGCATCGGGGCAAGGAATTTATACCCAGGGAAGAAGGTTATCGCGGACGGACTATAGAGATCTTTCCGATAGATTCATCTGATTTTCTTTCTGTATATAGTGGAGACGGGTTCCTGGCTATCAGTTATCAGAAACGTTTGATCGAACGGGTGATTGATGCGGAGAAAGATGGAACGTCGTTGAAAGAAGATGTGGTATTTGCCTCGGTCCGCCAGCCTAAATCGGCCAATTTCCTGACCTTATACGCGCATTCATCTTCCATCCCGGCGATTGACGGTGGTGAAAAAGAGTGTTGGAGTGAGTTTGATATCCACATGAACAGCGAAGTCTTTTATTTGAGTGGCGTGATGCATGCTTCGGATGTATGTATGCAGCGGGCAGTAGATCATCTGCGTGCCATTCCTTCTATTTCGGGCGACAGTCTGCTGGTACTTTCCGGTCAGGCTAAGGTTGATTCGTGTATCTCTAAGCGAGTGGCATCTTCCCGGACTTCATTGTTTGATGAATGTGTTTCCAATTTGTCCCGGGATGCTTCTTATATTATGGTGGCCGATATGGATAAAATTGCTCAAAAACCTGAATATTACTATTCCTACTTACCCTCGTTCCTTCAGCGTCATCCGGATCTGTTCCGTCCTTTCATTCTTTCCGTTCAGATTACGGAAGTGGAAGACCGCTTGTCGCATATCTTTGTTTTTACCTATAAAGAATAACTTTTAGCGAATAAATTATGAAAACACTTGTTACTGGATTTTGTTTGTTTGGCATAGTTTTATCTCTCTGTTTTGGATGTACGAACTCTTCTTCTGGTAAAGGCGATCTGATAGTGGTTGATACCAAAGCAAATTTCCCTGAAAAGGAGATTTGCATTCAGGATCTTGCAGATGTTTCTTATATTCCTCTTTATATATCCGACTCAACTTTGGTTCTGAGGATTTTTCGGTTACTCCTGACGGTATTGCGGCAGAAGGTGAGAAGAAATGCATTCTTCTTTTTACTCCTGATGGTAAGGCTTTGCAGGGAATGGTCAGTCGTAACGGTGAAGGTCCGGAGGAATATTCAGGAATCTGTGATTATTTTGTAGATTGGAAGCGGAAGGAAGTTTTTGTATTTCAGGATTTCAGATCGGTTAAGGTTTATGATTTTCAAGGTCGTTTCCTTCGCGAACTGCTTGCGAATAATCGTTCACGACTAGCTTTTGCAAGTGTAGGAGTATCCGATTTTGTGTGTACTTATTCAAATAATGAGATGCAGACTGGCAGTCGTCCGTATTTTCGTTTCTCGAAAGAAACTGGAAAAGTAGACACTCTGGATGCTGTGACAGTCAATGAGCAGATATTCATCAACCGGAAAATCCTTTGGGACGATGGTCGGGAAACACAGGCTAAGGGAGGTGTGAACTGTCTGTTTTCAATGATGGATGCCGGATTCTTGACCAATCCTTCTTTGGATACTGTATTTCAGGTGTTGCCTGATTGGAGCATGAAGGCGGTGGTGATGCCTGCTGTTTCTCCACGTAAGGATAAAAACGTACCTTTGCTTGATTTTTTGGGAGCATCTGATTCGTATTTATGGGCTCAGTTCCATGTCCGGCATGTAACAGTCCGCATGAGTGATATGATGGCCGGTCGTCGTGAGGATTCTCCCAGTGTAAATATGTATGATTTCCGTACGGAGAATGGTGTGTTCCCAAATATGTCAATCGTGATTTTTCTTCAGAGTCCTGTTATCTGTCGCAGTACATTAGTCTGTTTGCTGTTCCTTATGGGTATGGCATGATGACATTGGGAGCTCCTGAATTGATTGAAGCTCGTGAGGCAGGGGAAGTAGTCAATGACGAATTGAATCAGCTTATTTCTTCTCTGGATGAGGAATCAAATCCTGTAATAGTTTTGCTGAAATTTAAGTCTGCTTCCGGCCGTTAAGATTTCTCAGCGCAGTTTGTTCTTCAGGAAGTGAGGCCCGGCTTTTACCCGGAAGTAGATCATGGATACTACGGTCAGGGCAGATCCAAAGAGATAGGCCATGCGGAATGATGCTATTTCTGCAATGTATCCTCCTGTCAGCATGCCGATACCGAGACCGACATCCCAGGAAGTCAGATAAGTGCTGGTAGCTGTACCGCGCTGGCTGTTGGGAGCAAGATTGACGAACAGGGTGTTATAGGCTGGGAACATGGTTCCGAAGCCGATGCCGAGCAGCAGGGCAATGACGAAGAAGAAGACTGTCGTTGCCGTGAGGTTCCAGCTGACCAGCCATCCGCAGGCCGTCAGACTGAAATAGCAGAAACATACCAGATAGAGTCCGGCAGAAATGACCTGTGTCACCAGGCCTTTATCCACCAGCCGTCCGCTGAACAGACGGCTTACAGCCATTCCCAAAGCCATGCAGGTGAAGAAGAATCCGGTTTCGGCGGTAATGCCGATTTGCCGGGCATACATGGCTACATAATTGGTGGTCATGCCGTAAGGAATGGAAAGCAGGAGCAGACTGATTCCTGCCGGAATGCCTTTCAGCAGGATGAACCGGTCCAGGGAAATGGGATCGTGTTTCACTGGAGGGCGGTATGTGGTCTTCACCATGCTGGCAGCCAGCAGTCCCAGTATGCAGGCTCCCAGTGCATAAGAGAAAATGACGGTGTAAGATTCTCCGGCATTGTGGAGAAACAGTCCGAACATGGGGCCGATGGACATGGCTATGTTGTTGGCCAGCCCGTAGTATCCCAGTCCTTCTCCGCGGCGTGACGATGGCATGATGTCAATAACCAGTGTATTTCCTCCTACGGTTACCGTTCCGAATGACAGTCCGTGAACAATACGCAATATAATAAATAAGGTAAGTGTTCCGGCCAGCATATAGCCGGCAAAGATCAGCATGAAAATAAAGTAGGCGAACAGGTAAAGAGGCTTGCGCGCAATGTGTCGAGCAAATATCCAGAGAACGGACGGATGCAAAGGGCTGCAATGGTGTAGCAGGAAAGTACGATGCCGATGGTGGCTTCAGCTACCTGGAAGACTTCGTTCAGGTAGAAGGGAAGTACCGGAATTAGCAGCCAGAAGCCGAAGTAGAGCAGGAAGTTGGCTGCCAGAATCAGGCAATAACTGGGAGTTACAAGTCTGTCCTTGGACATGTGAATTTATTTTAGTTGATATGGAAAAGGTGTCAAAACATATATTTCTGTTTTGACACCTTCTATTGTATTCGCCTTTATGCTTTAGTTGGCTGATTCAAATTCTTTCAGGAAACGGGTGTCGTTTTCTGAGAACATACGCAAGTCTTTTACTTTATACTTCAGGTTGGTGATACGTTCCACTCCCATACCGAAGCATAACCGGTATATACTTTGCTGTCGATGCCGTTGGCTTCCAGAACGGCCGGATCTACCATACCGCATCCCAGGATTTCTACCCAGCCGGTATATTTACAGAATGCGCAGCCTTCACCGCCGCAGATATCGCAGCTGATGTCCATTTCAGCACTGGTTCTGTGAACGGGAAGTAGGACGGACGGAGACGGATCTTGGTTTCCGGACCGAACATTTCCTGTGCGAACTGCAGAAGTACCTGTTTCAGGTCAGTGAACGATACATTCTTGTCGATGTAAAGACTTCTACCTGATGGAAGAAGCAGTGTGCGCGGTAGCTGATAGCTTCGTTACGGTATACACGTCCCGGCAGATGACGCGGATAGGCGGCTGTGAAACTTCCATTACGCGGCTCTGTACGGAAGAAGTATGCGTACGCAGAATGATGTCGGGATGGCTTTCGATAAAGAAGTATCCTGCATGTCGCGTGCCGGATGATCTTCAGCAAAGTTCATGGAAGAGAACACATGCCAGTCATCTTCTACTTCCGGACCGTCAGCAATGGTAAATCCCAGGCGGTTGAAGATGCTGATGATTTCGTTGCGTACGATGTTCAGCGGATGACGTGTACCCAGTTCAATCGGGTAAGCCGTACGGGTAAGATCCAGTTCGGCAGTTCCGTTGTCCTGTGATTCGAATGTTTCTTTCAGGGCAGCGATCCGTTCCTGCATCCGGTTTTTCAGTTCGTTCAACTTCATGCCCACTTCCTTTTTCTGTTCGGCAGGCACATTGCGGAAATCTGCCATCAAGGCGTTGATGACTCCTTTTTTACTCAGGTATTTGATACGCAGCGCTTCCAGTTCTTCGGCATTGCCGGCTGTGAGGCTGTCTACTTCCTGAAGCAGTTCTTCTATTTTTGCTAACATATTTCTGTAATCTGTTTTTTCGTATGCGCAAAGGTAAGGATTAAAACTGAAATATTTTGATTTTTGAGGGACAAAAAAGAAAACTCTCTCTTATTTGATAGGGAAAAGAAAAAAACTGCTAATTTTGCATTTGATTTTTCAGAAGTGCAGATGAAAAAATAGTTTTTGGTTGCTGTTTGTTGATCTTCATTGCTTCTTGTGGCGGAAATGGAAAAAAAGTAGATCCGTTTGAGAAGCTGACCGAACAGCTTGATTCGATGAATGTAGGTTCTGATTCAGTGCTTCAGGACACGATGGTGCTCGTAGAGGAAGTTATTCCTGTTACGGTCGATGAAAGTTTTGCTGATTTTTTCTACAATTTTGCTTCGGATGAAAAATTCCAGCGTTCACGTATTCTTTTTCCGATGCCTTACTATGAGGGTAAGGAGGTTAAACGCATAAGCCGGGAAGCCTGGAAGTTTGATCCTTTGTTCAGCCGTCAGGATGCTTATACCATTCTGTTTGATAAGGCGGAAGAAATGGAAATGGAAAAAGATACGAGTCTGCATAGTGTACAGGTGGAATGGATTTATCTGAAAGAGAAACGGGTGAAGCGTTATTATTTTGAGCGCAAGAAAGATGCCTGGTTCCTGGAAGCCATAAATTGGGAGAAACTTGCACATGGGGAAGGAAACGAGGAAGATTTCCTGACTTTCTATGAGCATTTTGCATCGGATTCTATTTTCCAGAGAGAGCGTCTGCATTACCCCTTGTTGTTTGTTACGGCCGATCCGGAGGATGAATTCCAGATTCTGGAAACTACACTTGACATCGGTCAGTGGTTTGCTTTCCGTCCGCCGATGATGAAAGAAAAGCTGACCAATGTACGTTATGGACAGACTGAAACCTTGACTTCGGATACGAAGGTTGTTGAATTCAAGGGATTTGGAAACGGTTTCAGCAACGTGATGTATTTTGAACGCCGGCATGGCATCTGGAAGCTGATGAAGTTTGAGGATTTAAGTGACTAGACAGAACGTTTCATTGACTTTTTTTACTGATTGATGCATGAAAGAATTATATAATTGCTCGCTGCTGCCTTACAATACCTTTGGTATGGATGTGAAGGTTCCCGCTTTGTGGAGTATGCGTCAGTGGAGGAACTTCGCGGTTTGTGGAATGCAGAGCGTGAAGCGGTTGCCCGCGCTTTACATATTGGCGGAGGAAGTAATCTGCTGTTTGCTTCTGATTATGAAGGTCTGATTCTGCATTCGGCCATAAAGGGATATACGGTGGTAAAGGAAACGGAAGAAGAGGTGGAAGTCCGTGTCGGAGCCGGTGAAGTATGGGACGATTTTGTCGCTTATACGGTTGCCAATGGCTGGTATGGTGCGGAAAACCTTTCATTGATTCCCGGTGAAGTCGGGGCATCGGCCGTACAGAATATCGGTGCCTATGGTGTGGAAGCCAAGGATCTGATTGTTTCGGTAGATACGTTTGGACTGGAAACCGGAGAAGAACGCCGGTTCATGCGGGAGGAATGCCGTTATGCATATCGGGAAAGTGTCTTCAAACAGGAACTGAAAGGAAAATATGCAGTGACTTTCGTAACCTATCGGTTGAAAAAGCATCCTGTCTTCCATCTGGAATATGGAAATATCCGTGCGGAACTGGAGAAACAAGGATGTCAGGTAGATTTGGAGAATGTACGCCGGATCATTATTGCCATCCGGCAGGCCAAGTTGCCTGATCCGAAAGTATTGGGCAATGCAGCAGTTTCTTTATGAATCCGGTTGTACCGAAAATGCAGTTTGAAGCATTGCTCGCACAATATCCGGACATGCCTCACTATCCGGTGGATGACGCTCATGTCAAGATTCCGGCCGGATGGATGATCGACCGTTGCGGATGGAAAGGAAAGCGTGTGGGACATGCCGGTGTGCATGAGAAACAGGCGCTGGTACTGGTCAATTGCGGCGGAGCAACCGGAAAGGAAGTCATGCATCTGGCTGAAGAAATAGTGGCTTCCGTCCGCGAACGTTTTGGTGTGACCATTCGGCCGGAAGTAAATTATATCGGCTGAAAGGTTGAGAATGTCAAACTAATCAGAACGGAGAGAGTATGAAGGTAACCATATTGGGCAGTGGAACCTCAACCGGAGTCCCTCAGGTGGGCTGCAGGTGTGAGGTGTGTACCAGTAAAGATCCTCGTGACAATCGCTTGCGTTGTTCGGGAATGGTAGAAGTGAATGGAGTGCGTATCCTGATAGACTGCGGTCCGGATTTCCGTGAACAAATGATCCGCATGGATGATTACCGGCCGATTGATGCCGTATTGATCACACACGAGCATTATGATCACGTAGGAGGCTGGACGATTTGCGTCCTTTCTGCCGTTTCGGAGATATTCCGGTCTATGCCGAAGCATATACGGCCGACCGCCTTCAGGCTCGTATTCCTTATTGTTTTACTGAAAATCTGTATCCGGGAGTGCCTCATATTCCGTTGCACGTTATTGAGGCTGGCAAACCTTTTACCGTCAGCAACAGTTATGGCCATTCGGTAGAAATACTTCCTTTTCGGGTTATGCACGGCAAACTGCCGATTATGGGATATCGTATTGGGGAGATGGCCTGGATTACGGATATGCTGACTATGCCGGCTGCCTCATACGCGTGTCTGAAAAACCTGGATTGTCTGGTGATCAATGCTTTGCGCCAGGAACAGCATCCCACTCATCAGACTGTTCGTGAAGCCCTGGCACAGATATCATGCATTCAGCCGGAAGAAGCCTTTTTGATTCATGCGAGTCATCAGATCGGACTGCATGCAGAGGTGGAAAAAGAACTGCCGCCGCATGTGCATCTGACATACGACGGCATGGTTATCTGGCTTTGAGAAACCGGTTTCGTATCGGCGGTTATCGGGGGATGCGGGCTTTGAGCGATTCCTTGCAAAGTCCGTTCAGACCGCATGATTCACATTTCGGATTACGTGCCGTACAGACATAGCGTCCGTGAAGGATCAGCCAATGATGTGCGGTCGGTATTAATTCTTCGGGAATATATTTGATGAGATATTTTTCTGTGGCCAGTGGAGTGGTACAGGTCTGGGGAACCAGTCCGATGCGGTGACTTACGCGAAATACGTGGGTGTCGACAGCCATAGCCGCTTTGTTGAAGACAACACTCTGGATCACATTGGCCGTCTTGCGTCCACTCCGGGAAGCTTGACCAGTTGTTCCAGTGTGTCGGGCACTTCTCCATGAAAATCTTTCACCAGCATTTGTGCCATGCCGACCAGGTGCTTGGACTTGTTATTGGGGTAACTCACACTCCGTATGTATTCAAAGATCACTTCAGGAGTACTGGCAGCCAGTGCTTCCGGAGTCGGAAAGTCCCGGAACAGGGGAGGCGTAATCATGTTGACCCGCTTGTCTGTACATTGTGCACTGAGGATCACTGCGATGAGGAGCTGAAAAGGATTTTCGTAGTGCAGTTCCGTTTCAGCCACAGGCATGGCCTGCTGGAAATAGGTGATGACTTTTTCGTATAATTCTTTCTTTCGCATGGTTGACAATTCTTAATCAGCAAATGGATTGCTGGGTGATGTATTTTTGTTTGTTCGGGAAGTATATGTAGCCTGTTTCCCGTTTCTGTCCGTGCTTCCGGATCAGTACCATTTCTTTCTGCGGAACAGCAGATAGACAGCCGTTCCTGTTACAAGCATGAGTATCCAGCAAAAAGATAGCCGTATTTCCAGTTCAGTTCGGGCATCCAGCTGAAATTCATTCCCCAGATACCGGCAAGGAAAGTCAGCGGGATGAAAATGGTGGAAACGATGGTCAGTTGTTTCATGATTCCGTTCATACGCTGGTCGTTGTTGGACAGATAAAGATCCACCAGGGCCGAGATCATGTCCCGGCATCCTTCCAGTGTCTGGAGAACGAACTGCAGATGATCGTTCACATCGTTGAAGAACGGACGGTTGGACTTGTGCAGAAGCGTATTGTCCGAGTGCAATAACTTGTTGATATGTTCCTTGAGCGGAAGGATACTCTTCTTGATCAGACGGAAGATACGGCGGTATTGCTGGATTTCTTCGATGCCCGGCATTTCGGCAGGATTGGAAGAAAGCAGGCGTCCTTCCATGTCTTCCAGCTCATCTTCCAGATCAGAAATGATGGACATGAGGCTGGTCATGACGCTGTTCAAGATCACGCTGAGCAGAAAGTCTGTCTGTCGGTTGCGGATCTTGAGCACATTTTTCTCCAAAGCCGTGTGGATTTCGTTCAGCATCTCGGTTTCTTTTTCGACGAACGTGAGCAGGAAGTTCTCTCCCTGAATGATACAAAGCTGCTGCGACAGATAATTATTGTCTTTTTCCGCAGTCAGTTGTTTCAGGATGATTACATTATAATTTTCATGTTCTTCGATTTTGGTCAGGTGATCTGCATTCAGAATATCTTGTGTGACCAAAAGTCGATACCGAAGTGTTGGCAGATTTTTGCACGGTTTCCGTGTTCTGCAGTCCGTGTATCTGTATCCAGTTGATGCTGTTCGGCTGAAGATGAGGAATTATTTCGTCTATATCTTTGCCGTTGCAGTCGTGTACCCCCTCAGGATTATACGAGCAGAGGTGAAGATGAGTCGGAGTCTGGCTGATTCCCGTATAGTTCAGCTTCTCACTAAGCAGATTGTTCTTTGTCATAGCCTGTGAACGTTAGTCTATTCTTTTCAGTACAACATCTTTTTTGTCGATGTATTTATCGAAGAGGAAAGAAGGCATGCCAAGTGCGATACCGGCATGTATGGTATAGCCTTCAATGCCCAGCAGTTTCTGCAATTCTTTTTTCCGGTTCATGCCGGCGGCACTGCATACAAATCCGGTGTAGAACTGGGAAACGCCACATGCTTCGGCCATGAGTGAAGCATTCTGGTAAGCCAGGTTACAGTCCTGACATCCGAAACGTTCTTTGCTTCCGGTATAGAAGAACAGAGCTGCAGCAGCTCCCCGCAGGATACCGTCATTCCCTTTGTCGAACTCTTCCTGCAGTTGTTTGAAAACCGGAATATAGCGATAGCTGGAAGGCATGAGTGGCTTCAGTATCATTTTCAACAATGGATTTTCCACTGCATGGACAATAGACATGAAAGTACCGATGGTGATTCGGCTGATTTCCTTCAGTGTTTCGGGGCGGGTCACCAGTACCATCTTGACTTCCTGCGCATTGGTAGCAGTTGGAGCCCGGTGTGCTGCTTCAATAATTCGTTGCAGCAATTCTTCCGGAACCCGTTGCTTGGAGAAAGCACGATTGGAACGGCGGGAACGGATGAGCAGTTCTACCTGGTCGGCTGTGGGCAACTGGCTTCGGTCGAATGCATGGACTTTTTCAGGAGGGAAATCCGAATGTTCAATGGAATTGCCGGGACAAACGGCTACGCAATGTCCGCAACTGATGCAGGCATCGGCATTTACTTCAATGCCTTTATCCTCATGAAAACTGAATAGAACAGAGGGACATATTCTGACGCATTTCTTACAGCGTATACAGGTGTTCTGATTAATATGTATTTGAGTCATTGTATGAAATGAATTAGGATACATGATGCACAAAGGTACGATTTTTATTTGTTTTTCTCTGTTAGCATAAAGTTTTTATGGAGGAATGGCTTCTGAATCATTCGATCATTCATCTGGCAGAAAAAGTAACGTCGGACTGGAGTAATCCGGGCTTGCCCTGAAGCGATTTCCTTAACTTGGAGAAGAAGATAAGATTCTCCGGTTGAATTTCATTATATTCCGAAAATTCTTCGTACCTTTGCAGTCCGTTAAAAGAGAACATTTACTTACGATGCCGTGAATAGCGGTCGTGTATTCTAGAACACCACGTAAAAACAGGAGCGATGAAAAAAGAAAATCTTGTATCAGTACCTTTTATGGTCTTGGGTATTGTGTTTTGTACCTGCCTTGTGGCAGCCAATCTGTTAGAGACCAAAGTTGTTCAACTGGGCCCGATTTCCGTTACGGCAGGCTGATTGTATTTCCCGTTTCATACATTATTAATGATTGCATTGCCGAAGTGTGGGGATTCCGCAAGGCGCGTCTGATCATTTGGATGGGATTCCTGATGAACTTCATGGTAGTAGCCATGGGGCAGATTGCTGTAGCTTTGCCGGCAGCTCCGTTCTGGGAAGGGGAAGAAGGTTTTAATTTTGTATTCGGCATGGCGCCCCGTATTGCTGCTGCGAGTCTGACAGCTTTTCTGGTCGGTTCGTTTATCAATGCATATGTGATGAGCCGTATGAAGGTAGCTTCACATGGAAAAAACTTTTCTGCCCGTGCCATTCTGTCGACTGTGGCCGGTGAGGGAGCCGACTCTCTGATCTTTTTCCCGCTGGCATTCGGAGGACTGATGCCTGTGTCTGAACTGGCTAAGATGATGCTGGTGCAGGTCATTCTGAAGACTCTTTATGAAGTGATTGTTCTTCCTGTCACCATTCGTGTCGTGAAATACATCAAGCGGGTAGACCAGAGTGATGTGTACGACGAGCATATTTCCTATAATGTCCTGAAGATTTCTGACATTAATTAAGCAACTTTATCAGTTTAATCAAATAAAATATGAATAACGAAACAGCCCTTGTTGTATTCAGTGGGGGACAGGATTCCACCACTTGTCTGTTTTGGGCAAAGAAACATTTCAAGAAAGTTTATGCCCTGAGTTTTATATATGGCCAGAAACATGTGAAAGAGGTGGAACTGGCACGCGAGATTGCGCGGAAGGCTGACGTGGAATTTGCTGTGATGGACGTTTCTTTCATCGGCCATTTGGGTAAAAATTCCTTGACAGATACATCGATTCACATGGATGAGGAGAAGCCGGCCGATTCATTTCCCAATACATTTGTTCCGGGAAGAAACCTGTTTTTCCTGAGCATTGCAGCGGTTCATGCCCGTGAAAAAGGTATCAGTCACCTGGTGACCGGAGTATCACAGACCGACTTCAGCGGCTATCCTGACTGTCGTGATTCTTTTATTAAATCGCTTAACGTGACCTTGAACCTGGCCATGGATGAGCAGTTTGTTATCCATACTCCTTTGATGTGGATTGACAAGGCGCAGACCTGGGCACTGGCTGACGAACTGGGTGTACTTGACCTGATCCGTCATGAGACGCTGACTTGTTATAACGGTATCCCCGGAGACGGCTGCGGACATTGTCCGGCATGTAAGCTCCGTCGGGAAGGCCTGGAGAAATATTTGCAGAGTAAAATCAAACGAATGAATAAGTTTATGGAAAGAAAAGACGAACTGACCCTGTTGGGAAACAAGCATACGGAATATAAGCAGGACTATGCGCCTGAGGTACTGGAAGCTTTCATGAACAAGCATCCTGAGAATGATTATTGGGTACGTTTCAATTGTCCGGAGTTCACAAGCTTGTGTCCGATTACGGGACAGCCTGACTTTGCCGAGATCCGCATCAGTTATCTGCCCGACAAGAAGATGGTGGAAAGCAAGAGCCTGAAACTTTATCTCTTCAGCTTCCGCAATCACGGTGACTTTCATGAAGATTGTGTGAATATCATCATGAAGGATCTGATTCGCCTGATGGATCCGAAGTATATTGAAGTAACGGGTATCTTTACTCCACGTGGCGGTATCTCCATTTATCCGTATTGCAATTACGGACGTCCGGGTACGAAGTACGAAGAGCTGGCAGAGTACCGCCTGCGGAATCACAACTGATTTGAGGAGCTGTTGATGATTACGACAGCTCCAGTCCCAGTGCCTCTTTCAGCTTGAGCAGTTTGGGGTTTTTCTGGCTCATCATCTGGAAACGTTCCACATGGCTGTAGGCACGTATATTTTCGTTCGGAGCACTGACACGTACCGTCATCCGGATTTTCCGGTTATGCAGTTGGGTGCGGAGATGCGTTTCGATGTGCGGAGCCAGCTGTTGCATGTACTTCTGCACAATGTCATTGTCCACAGCCACTTCAAACGTAACTCCGTCTTTCAGCAGTTGAGGCTGCATGTTCATCATGCGGCCTGCGTTGGCTGCTTCTTCTTTCGGAAGGCGGGCGGCAAATTCACGCCAGTAGTAGTTGAGGTCTTTTTCATTAAAGATATAATCTTCCCAGTTGGCATCTGCCTGCGGATGGCAGCCGTAGCCTGTGCAGCAGGAGCGGCTTTTTCTGTTTGTGGTGCCTGCGACCGCCGGATGGAAATACCCATGCTTCCGGCTTTCATGACCGGAATCTTCTTTTCCGCCGATGTTTTCGGCAGCGGATTGGCATGCATCGGGCCGGCTCCGGGGGCTGAAGCCTGCGGAGACGGAGCGGATGTTGCGGGCTGAACCGGTTCTGCCGGACGGTATGAGGCGTTCGGTTGCTGTAAGGTAGAAGCATAGTTGCCGGCTGGCTGTGCCGCGTAGTTCCCGGCAGCAGGCTGCGGTTTCGGTGTAGCGGGTTGAGCCGCTTGGGCAGTAGCCTGATTGAAAACGGGAGATAAAGTCTGCTTAGGCTGCGCCCCTGGCCCGGCTCTTCAGCTTCAGCAGTCAGTTGGGCACCTGTATCAGGGTCAGTTCCACGAGCAGACGCTTGTTCTTGCTCAACCGGTAGTTGAGGTCACAATCGTTGCACAGCTTCATCGCCTTGTATAGAAACTGCGGCGTGCATTTCTGTGCCTGAGCCTGGTAGCGTTCGCGGATGGAAGCTCCCACTTCCAGCAAAGGCAGGGTAGCCGGATCACGGCTCACCAGCAGATCCCGCAGATGAGAACTCAGTCCGGTGATGAAATGATTCCCGTCGAATCCTTTTTTCAGCACATCGTTGAAGAGAAGCATGCATTCCGTTACCTTGTTTTCCAGGAAACAGTCTGTCAGCCGGAAATAATATTCATAATCCAGTACGTTCAGGTTGTCGATGACACTCTTGTAAGTGATGTGTCCGTTTGTGAAGCTCACCACCTGGTCGAAGATGGACAGAGCATCACGCATACCTCCGTCGGCCTTCTGGGCGATGACATTCAGGGCTTCCGGTTCGGCTTCCACATGCTCCTTGAGGGCCACGCTTTCCAGGTGTTCCACCATGTCGCTGACACTGATCCGGTTGAAATCATAAATCTGGCAGCGGCTCAGGATCGTCGGAAGGATCTTATGCTTTTCAGTGGTCGCCAGGATGAAGATTGCATGATGAGGCGGTTCTTCCAGCGTTTTGAGGAAGGCATTGAAGGCTGCCTGTGAAAGCATGTGTACCTCGTCGATGATGTACACCTTGTACTTGCCGATCTGTGGCGGGATTCTCACCTGTTCGATCAGGGAGCGGATGTCCTCTACTGAATTGTTCGAAGCGGCATCCAGTTCGTGTATATTGTAGGAGCGCTGTTCGTTGAAAGCCTGGCAGGATTCACATTCGTTGCAGGCTTCTCCGTCTTCCTTCGGATGAAGGCAGTTGATGGTTTTCGCAAATATACGTGCACAGGTTGTCTTTCCCACTCCGCGGGGTCCGCAGAACAGGTAGGCATGAGCCAGCTTCTGATTGGCGATGGCGTTCTTCAGGGTAGTGGTCAGTGCACGCTGTCCGACTACCGTATCGAACGTGGCCGGACGATATTTACGCGCTGATACAATATAATTTTCCATAAATCGGATGAGTTGTTTGAATTCATATCTTTCGCAAAAGTACATAAAATCTGCCAACCTTCTAAACGATGTCGTTTATTATTTCGCTGCACGGATGCGATACTTTCCGGATTTGTGTGTGATCTCACTTTTTTTCGTATCTTTGCGGCTGTGTATTAAGAATCTGTTTTATGAGTAAATTACTAGAGGCCTGGAACTTTATCCGCCGGTATAAATATGCGATCACAATCGGTGTTTTTCTGCTGATTATCGGTGTGCTGGACGAAAACAGTCTGATCCGTCGTATCTCTCACCGCCGTGAAATCTATCAGCTGAATTCAGAAATTGAGCGCTATCGCAAGCAGTATGAGGAAGACAGCCGCATGCTGAAAGAGATTACCTCGAATCCGAAGGAGCTGGAGAAGGTGGCTCGTGAGCGGTACCTGATGAAGAAATCTAATGAAGATATTTACGTTTTTGAAGAAGATTTGAAATGACAGCCCGACAATCAAATATATTGGCCATGACCGGAGCAGTTCTTTTGTTCATCGGTCTGGCGCTCCAGTTTGTGAAATTAGTGTTTGCTCCCTATGTCTATCTGGCCGGTTCCATCCTGTTTGCCTATGTGCAGGTACGTTCAGGCTATGACGGCAAGAACATCGTGATCCGCCGTCTCCGTCGCCAGCAGCTGATGGGAGCCATGTTACTTGTTTTCGACGGGAGTGCTGATGCTGTTGTGGCATCGCAACGAGTGGATTGCCTGTCTGAGCATTGCTGCCGTGCTGGAACTTTACACGGCTTTCCGTATTCCTCAGGAGGAACAGAAAGAAAAGAATTCCTGAAAGCTTTGATTTTCAGGGATGTTATGTTCTTGAAAAAACGTCCCGTTGTTTTTTAAAAACGTTTCGTCGTATATTGTTAAATGTTTCGGGCTTTTACCTGAAACGTCCTTATGTTTTTGAGCGGATGGTGCAGTCCGCTTTTTTGGTATGCCTGCATGTCTGCCGAAAAGAAGAAGTGCCGGTGCAGTCTTCTCGCGAAGGGTTGCACCGGCACTTCCGGTTAATGTCTTTCCCGCTCAGGCTGTGGGCGGAATTTGACGGTTCCTTATCGGATGATTGTCATTTCCTTGATCAGATGACCTGCTCCCGCATACTTGTCGATGATGAACAGCGTATAGCGGATGTCTACCACAGCAGCGCGCTGCAATTGGGGATTATAGGCAATGTCACCCGTCAGACCTTCGTAGTTGCGGTCGAATCCGGTACCGATCAGTTCGCCTTTGGCATTGAAGACCGGCGATCCTGAGTTACCTCCGGTGTTGTCGGTTGCCGTTGCAAAACAGATAGGCATGCGTCCGTCCGGCATGGCATACGGACCGAAATCTTTCTTTTCATACAGTTCCTTGAGGCGGGCCGGTACGACGAATTCCGGATTGTTGGGATCTTCCTTTTCCATGACTCCTTTCAGTGTCGTGTAGTAGAGATATTCCTTTCCGTCTGCCGGTTCATATGATCCGATCTTGCCGTAAGTAAGTCGCAGGGTAGAGTTGGCATCGGGGTAAACCGGTGTCTTCTCTTTATGCTTGAGTTCCAGCATACCTGCCACCCAGGTCTTGTGTGCCCGGTTATAAGCATTGGTCTCTGCCTTCATGGCATCACTGGTAGCCTGATATCCTTTTTTCACCGATGAGGCATACTGCACCATCAGGTCGTTGGCCAAAGTTTCTGCATCCGGTTTTTTGAGGAAACGCTCCAAAGCTTCCGGACTGCTGAAAACAGACTGGCTGAAACAAGCGTCGACAAAGGCATCGGTATTGCCCTGGAACTTCTTATCGATCAGCTGGAAAATGCTGATGCGCTGTTCGGCAGGAACCAGCCGGGCATACAAGGCGATCAGCTGACGGGATACCTTGCGGTCTACTTCCGGGTTGTAATCTTTGTTGAAGAACTTCTTGCTGCTGTTTCTGAGCTGTTCGGTTGCTTCACTGATTTCTTTCTTTTTCCCGTTCTGCAAGGCTTTCAGCAGACCGGCTGTTTCCGGAATGTTGGAGAATTCGGTTCCCAGCATCAGTGCTTCGTAGATAGCCTGCTGATGATAAACCGCGTCGTGGCGTTTGGCAACAATCTTGCGGATGGTCTCATAAGCCTCGCGATAAGCATCGTTTCCGGTTTCACGTCCGAACTCAAGAAGTCTTTCCTGCTGTTCCTTTTTACGGTTCAGCACCTTCAGTTTCACCAGTCCTTCGTTCATACCGTATGGCATTTTTCCAGTAGTTGGCCGAAGAAGCATATTTGGCTGCATACTGGATGCGAGTTCTGGCATCCTTTGCATTTCCTCGTTCAACGCTCTCAGTCCGCACGCCACG
>ENA-OQHA01000622-OQHA01000622.1-human-gut-metagenome-genome-assembly--contig:-NODE-622-length-16961-cov-3.847095_pt1 | contig 16961 bp, 20 predicted proteins | sample MGYA00242558_ERZ504707 | MGnify/ENA primary metagenome ERZ504707 (study PRJEB26092, sample SAMD00036197) | human gut metagenome | host: Homo sapiens | study: EMG produced TPA metagenomics assembly of...
CTCCAACGTAAGTAGGTAATCATCCGTATCTGTTTTTTGTTTTTTATTCTGCTACAATCTCCTTTTTCTTCAGAGATATAAGCTTCCGCTGTCTTCTCAAGCGGTTCCTTTGTCTTCTACAATGTGATCCAATGCAGCCAGCGGCTCAAGTCCTTTCTCCTTCGCGATTGTCGCACGTGTGCGGCGCTTTGGACGATATGGGCGATACAGGTCTTCTACTGCCACAAGCGTTTCCGCTGCCAGAATCTGTTTCTTTAATTCTTCTGTCAGTCTCTGATTAATACCCATTCTTTTTAGTTCTTTCCACTTTCATAGGCGTTCTGCACCCGTTCGGTCAGCACTTTTCCACCGTTTGCATACCATTCTGCCACAAAAGTATCAAAGTAATCCACTGGTTTCTCCCCACTAATGATCTGAAGAAATGCTTCCTGTTCCAGTTCCTGTAATTCTTGCGGAATTTCTGCATTTACATTTTCCAGAGGCAATGTCGATGTACTTGTTATTCCTGCCTTCTGCAGTTCCCCCACAGCCTGAATTCTTGACGCATACGCCGCCCATCCATTCGCGGTTGTCAGCTGTCCATTCAAGTAAGATTTGCATGTATTAAAATAAGACTTTTCCAAACCGCTAAGCTCTGATACATCAAGCGTCTTATCCAGTGCTGCCTGAATATGTTCTGTCGTACGGTAAAGTGCATCCTCATAATCCACATTAATATTCAGTGGCCGGGCCGTCGGATCTACATTAATAGAAAAATAATCATTCACTTCTCTTGCCGCACTATCATTTGCATATCTAGACTGATCAAAAATCGCACTCACATACTTTGCTACAATTTCCGGATGCTCATATCCTTTACGCACCACCACATACATCCACTGGTCATACGATTCAAAAACTGATATCTTCTGCGTCTCATTTACCTGTTCTTTGTCTAAAAGATACGGTTTCCACTCTGCATTTGAATCGACATTATATGCTGCACTCAACGGGTTATTCGGAGCCCACCAGCGTCCACAGATAGCACCGCAATGTCCGGTTTTTAACAAATCATCTATGTTTTCCGTCTTTCGTAGCAGGAATCTCTGGTCGAGTATCTCATCCTCATATAGATTGTGAAGTTTCAAAAGCGCTTCTTTTGTTTCCTGTGTTACTGACCCATAAACTACATTTCCATTTTTATCCAGGATCCAGTGACATGGCATTGCACCGGCATGTATAAAAGTTGCATCCACTCCATAAGTCTGATCCGCACCGGCAACCACGTCTGTACTACAGGCAAGGCCGATTGTCTGACCGTCTCCTGCTGCATCCTGTTCTACAAATGCCCGGATCACTTCCAACGCTTCTCCTACTGTTTCCGGTTCCTTTAATCCCAACTTCTCAATCCAGTCTTTCCGCAGCCAAAGAAGCGGAGTTCCATCGTCAATCACCGTATTCGGAAATGCATATAGCTTTCCATCCACGGTTGCAGACTGTAAAAGAGAATCTCCATAACTTTCATACATTTCTTTGATCGTATCTGTCGTACACTCTTCATACGTTTCTGTAAGTTCTTCGATCAGGCCTGCTTCAATCAGGCGGAGCAGGTTATCTCTTCCCTTCACAACAAGCACATCTGGAATATCACGATCTTCAATCGCTACATTGACCGCCTCTTCATAAGTATTGCCATCCTGCAATTCAAAGACATCTTCATTCTGAATATTAAGTATTTTCTTCAAATATCTCGTATATGCATTATTTTCGTACGTATCTCCTACAGGAAGATTCGAATTATTCGCCCCTGCAATCTTGCCAAGTGTATAGGTAACAGTCTCAGGATATTTCCCAAGTGGTGTATGCATCGCTTTATACATCAGCTTTCTTTTCACTTCAACTGCATTGCTTGCACCAGACTCACTTTGAGATACTTCTAACTGTTCCATCTGTCTTTGACTTTCCTTCGTCTCAAAATAGGTTCCGCACCAAAGCATCAGCAATAAAATTAATGCAAGCTGGGCTGAGAGAATTCGCTTTTTCATATCGTTTTTCATAACACCTTCGCCTCCGTGTTCTTCGGAATCCGGATAAGACCCGCGTTCCTTTTCCTGGAGTACTTTCTATCTTCATCTCACCTTTTTCTCCATAAAGGACATGGATTCTGTCACAGACATTTCGCACACCATAACCGGAGGACTGATATGTCAGAATCTGATCCGCCTTCTCCTGCGTCATTCCCGCACCATTGTCCCTGATTTCAAAGAAAATGTGCTCAGCCTCTTCACGAATCGTCAGCCACAACGTCGGATTCTCATTATCTGACACATCAATTCCATGATCGATTGCATTTTCTGCAAGTGGCTGCAGGATCAACTTCGGTATCAGATAATCATTAAGACCATCCGAAATCTGTTCAACCACACGGAACTCGTTATCATGCATAACAAGTTGGATTTTGAGATATGCACGGATGTTATCAATTTCTTTTGCCACTGTAGTCATTGTTTCACCACGATTTAGGCTTGTCCGATAATAAGTAGACAGTGCCAATGTCACATGACTGATTTCATCCTCCCCCGCTTCAATTGCTTTCCAGTTGATGATTGAAAGCGAATTATAAAGGAAATGTGGATTGATCTGTGCCTGCAGTGCTCTCATCTCACTGTTCTGAAGCTGGATCTTACTCTCATATACTTCTGAGATCAAATGGTTCATCTGATCCATCATGCGCTGAAATGACCGGATCAGCACACCCACCTCGTCTTTGGATTTACTCTGCACGGTAACTTTACGAAGTCCCATATTGATCAGGTTCATATTTTCAGTCAATAACTCCAACTGCGATACCATACGGAGAGAAAAAACATATCCCAGAAAACTCAGAAGAAGAACACTGATCAAAATAATCGGAATATTTTTGAGCAAAAGCTTATGGATTGCGTTTTCACTTACTGCCTTTGGACGATAGATATAGAAATTCCATCCTGTATCCTTCATTGTCCGCTGTACCAGATAATAATTCTCACTGATATCTTTCGGACTCTCAATATCCTTCGGACGATATTTCTTATCCATAGAACACTCAGCATAGACAATATTTCCATTATCATCCTGAATCATGCCTCCTGTATTATCTGTAAGCTGGCTCATGAATGGTTCAAGAACTTTTTCATAATCCAGACGCATCTCCAACACCGCTTTGATCGTATCATTGTCATAGAATTTCCGACTGGCAATGATTGATTTATTCACACCGCGAGTGATGCTCCACTGCATTAATGTTCCCTCATTCAACCTGGAATACCACTGTTGATTCTCCGCTTCCGACATTGGAAGAAGTGTATCTCCATGTGGCACTTCTATATTGTCAGAATATAATGTAATGCTCTGGATCTCTTTGTGATAGATCGTCGGCATCTGCAACAGTGGATCAGCCACCTTCACATATTTCAAATACTTCTCATAATCCGACTCTGTCTCCACATCAAAAATATTCCTGAGATTTTGAGAATAAGACAGATAATCAACCAGGTTCTTATAGATCTGAGACTGATTCTCAATCGAACTCACTGACTGTTCCAACATTTTCTCCAGATTGTACTGTTCCTTCTCTCGCAATTGATTCATCATGCCATACTGCATGGGAAAAAGCAAGGAATCCTACCGGAACCAGTCCTGCAATCAGCATCAAAACAGACAGTTTTTTACGAAATTTCAGATTTTCAAATCGATGGATCAACTTCCGTATTTGTTTTTTCATCCGCCGCTATTCCTTTCCTGCATGCTTCCGGTGTATCTCCGAAAAACTCTCTGAAACTTCTGCAGAAGTATGAGTTATTGGAAAATCCTACTTCTTTCGCAATTTGGGAGATTTTCATATTCGTTGTCTCTAAAAGCTCTTTTGCTTTATTCATTCGCACTTCACGGATAAAACGGTTCAGTGTCATCCCTGTTTCTTCTTTAAATACAGCACTTAAATATCCCGGTGACAGAAAAACCATTGCGGAAAGTGTCTCTGCTCCCAGATCCTTTTCCTTATAATGGTGATAAATATATCCCTTCACGGTTGTAACTTCTGATCGGAACCCATCTTCCTGCTCTTGTATGCAATGTTCATATTCCTGAAGTACTTCTTCTACTATAGCAATCACATCATTAAGGTTTCTGCAACGATATAATCGATCCACTCTCTTTGAAAGCATCTTTTCATCCAGCCCTTCCATCTGGTCGAGCAATTCTTTCATAATTCCAGAAAATACAAACTTTACATACATATCCGAAAATTGCTTATGTGCACGATATTTTTCTTCCAGTCTCTGAAAATCCTGACGGAGATGTGGCAGATCTTTATATTGAATATCTTTCGTAATCTGTTCCATGATTTCAGAATCTTCTGCCGGATCAGCTTTCTTCTCTTCCTGCTTCTCCCCGTGGAAAAACAGATGCTGACGTGCTGATAGAACTGCTCTTCTAACATTCCTTCCAGCACCTTAAATTCCTCTGCCAGATTTTTCCATCTTCGATTTCCTCACTGACTGCAAAATAACATTCACTGTCAAACTGGTGCGCAAAAAAACGGTACATTTTCTCTACGATTCCATGATAATCTGCATATTTTTCCGTGAACAAAAAGATGGATTCGTTCGAATTCAGATTCACATAATGAAACTCTCTCTGCACCTCTTCCTTCAGGCTCATCAGGAAATGTTCCTCTTCCGTTTCGAAGAATCCATTTGAGGCACTGACAAGAACCATACGGGTAAATTGGGACAGATCATCTTCCATTCCATCTGTAAGTTTCTTAAACTGAACAAAATCTTCCTCTTTTCCCCCATACAGATATTTCAGTAAAAAGTATTTTTTCAGATAATCTTCTTTCTTTTCCTGCTGCTCTTTTTTCTCTATCTTAGAAGAAATATTTTCCATCACTCGTTGAAAAGTCTTATGGAATTCCTCCGGATCAACCGGCTTCAGAACATAGTCCACAACTCCATACCGCAATGCTTCTTTTGCATAAGAGAAATCATTATATCCGCTGAAGATCACGATTTCCATATCCGGATGATCTTCTCTCACTGCTTTCGTCAGCTCCAGTCCATTCATATAAGGCATCTTTACATCCGAAAATAAAATATCCACATGGTTTGATTCTAATACTCCCAGTGCATCCTTTCCATTCGTTGCTTCTAGGATCTGGAATTCTCCTTCCTCCCTCTTTAACAGAAAGCGGATTCCCCTTCGCTCCAGTTTTCATCATCCACGATCAATATTGTAATCATTTCCCCACTCCTCCCACACGTTCACTTTACATTTTCACTATTCCTTTTATAACGTCCGAAAACAGCAGGGAATGTTCACTCACTCTCTGCTGTCTTTTTTTAATTTTTATAATTCTATTTTAATTCATTTTTAGACAATGTCCACACTAGCCTTTAACCGCTCCGGCTACAACGCCTTCGATAATATATCTCTGGCAGAACAGGTAGAAGATGATAATCGGCACAATTGCAAGAACCAGAGTTCCCATCATTGCTCCCATATCTACAGAACCGTATCCACCTTTCAGATACTGAACTGCCATCGGCACTGTCTTATATTTTCTCTGATCCAGTACGAGTGATGGAAGCAGGTAGTCGTTCCAAATCCACATTGCCTGAAGAATTGTAACTGTTACGCAAGTCGGCTTTGCAATCGGAAGTACAATTCTGAAGAATGTCTGGGTTGGTGTACATCCATCAATCATTGCAGCCTCTTCAATCTCCAATGGAATGGATTTCATGAACCCGGTAAACATAAAGACGGAAAGTCCTGCACCAAATCCAAGGTAGATCACAACCAGTCCCACGGATTTCCCATATGAAGCATATTTGCGATCTTGGATAATGTAAACATTTCCATCTGGAATGGCACGATCATGCAAACAGGCAAAGCATGTAAAAGATCTTTGTAAATTTTGTCTTCACGCGGCAGATATACCATGCACACATGGAGCAACATAAGATAATCACTGCTACAGATAAGATTGTGATAAATAAACTCCATCCAAATGCCTGAATCAGCCCTGTCTGCTTAATACCACGGGTATAGTTCTCTAATCCGACATACATCTTTCCGGTCGGTATCTCGAACGGTGCTTTACTGATATAGACTTTTTTCTTAAAGGAGTTGATAAATACCAGTATGATCGGATACAGATACAGCAGGCTGAGTAGTGTAAAAATAACGGTTAATAATGTACCATGTTTTACTTTTTTATTCATTACTGCTGCACCTCCTTTGATGTTGTCAGTTTATTCTGGATCAATGCAATCACTCCTACGATAATAAAGAAGATAACTGCTTTCGCCTGTCCTACACCTTCCCAGCCAGTTCTTCCATAGAATGTATAATAGATATTCAGGGCAAGCATTTCTGACATCTTATCCGGTCCACCGTTTGTCAATGCAAGGTTCTGGTCAAAAAGTTTAAATCCGTTTGTAAGTGTCAGGAAGGTACAGATTGTAATGGATGGCATAACCATCGGAATTGTAACATATCTTAAAAGCTGTACTTTATTCGCTCCATCAATCTGTGCTGCCTCGATCAGCTCTCCAGGAATATTCTGGATTCCTGAGATGTAGATGATCATCATGTATCCAACCTGCTGCCAGAGCATCAGGATAACCAATCCCCAGAAACCATATTTTGAAGAATATGTAAGTGTTTTCTGGAAATGTGCCAGAATACCATTTAATAACAGCTGCCATACATATCCAAGTACAATACCACCGATCAGGTTCGGCATAAAAAATACAGTACGGAAAATATTGGTTCCCTTGATATTCTTTGTCAAAAGCATTGCTACCGCAAATGCAAAAATGTTGATCAATAATACTGTCACAATTGTAAATAATGCGGTAAACCAAAGAGAGTGAAGAAAATCTCCGTCTCCAGGGATCTTTGCATAGTTGCTAAGTCCAATAAATTTAGCGTCTGTCACCGTTGTGAACTTGCAGAACGAAAGATATACGCCTAACACAAACGGTGCAAGGAAACCTATCGTGAATGCAATCAGCGTCGGTAATACAAATACCGGAAAATATCTCTTTATTGCTTTTTGCATGTTCTTCTCCTCCTGTCTTTCTTTTCTGTAAAAAGCCTTTCTGCGCCTTTGCTTTTCACAATTCTAATTACATAATTTCAGCCTGCCCCGGTATGCTCGTTGGCAGGCTGTTTGATCTTCTTCTCTATTTCACAGCCTTTTTATCTGCCTATCCTGTGAAAAGTCTTTTTTATTCGTTTGCTGCTGCGTATTCTTCAGCCCATCCATCAACAAATGCTGTCTGTACACTATCCCATGCGCCTGTACCCTGTGCATAGTTCAGAAGAGCTCCACCAAGATTGTTTTTCCAGTTCTCAGATGGCATTGTTGTAAGTTCCAGCTTACTGGTGTCTTTCCTGCCTCTGTATACTCAGCATTTGCTTTTACAAGCGGGTTGTCCGGAAGGTAATCTGAGAATGTTGTGAACGGTGTTACAAATCCCATCTCGTTAGCCAGCATGTCACGACCTTCATCGCTCTCAACTACCCATTTCATAAAATCAAGTGTTGCCTGAATGTCTTCTTCTGAAGCGTTCTTATTTACACACCAGTAGTTCTCAGATCCTGTACAAAGTCCCTGATTTTCTTCTCCATCAACTCCGATGTAGATTGGAAGCATTCCCATATCTTCATCTGCTACTTCATTATCTTTGATATCATTGTAAGCCCATGTACCATTCTGATAGAATACTGCTTCGCCAAGTGCAAATTCACTTGCTGCGTCATCTCCTGTCTTAGAAGAAATCATAGATGGCTCACATGTAGAATTGTTCAGATACAAATCCCAGATCTGTTTGTAGTTGTCAAGGTATGTTCCTTTGATTGCATCTGTGCTGTCAATTCCGTCTGCCTTATACTCATAGTAGATTGGAAGATTTGCAAGGTGTGTCTTGAATCTCCAGTCAGAGGAAGAATCCATTCCTGCTGAAGTAAAAGCTCCTTCTACTCCAAGATCATCTTTGTGTGCCTGAATCTCTTCTGCAACTGTCTTAAGTGCCTGGAAGTTATTCAGATCATCAATTGATTTGATACTTGCATCCGGCAATTCGAAGTATTTGTTCAGAAGAGCTTTGTTGTAGATCAGACCATAAGTCTCAATAACATAAGCGATTCCGTCTACTGCGTCGCCATCTTTTAATATATAATCGTCAGACTCGACATCTTTATAAACATCGCTGTCTGAAAGGTCATAGCAATAATTTTCCATGTAGCAAGTCCAACCGGTCCGTTTACCTGGAACAATGTTGGTGCTCATCTTTTGCCATCTCTGATTTCAACTGTGACTCGTAAGTTCCTGATGCTGCTGTCTGTACATCAACCTGAACACCCGTCTCATCTGTATACTCTTTTGCAAGTTCTACCACTGGTCAGCCTGCTCTGGTTTAAAGTTCAGATAATAAACTTTTCCGGATGACTTATCTCCTTTCGCTGTTTCATCTCCGCTTGATGTGGCTCCACATCCTGCAAGCATTCCTCCTGCCATTGAAGCTGCAAGTACAAGTGCAAGAATCTTTTTCTTCTTCATAATTGAATCCTCCTTTTATGATTACTTGTCTTTGTTTTTCTTGATGATGTTATTATAAGAAAAAGTTCCAAAATAAGATATAATAAAATTCCAAGAAACATAACACTATTTCAAGATTATTGTAATTTTTGAAGATTTTGTGTATGATACAAGAGTTCGCCAAGAACCAAAAGTGAAAAACAAAGGTAAAATTTACTTGTTATAAATAGGATTTGCAGAAGGATGTTTGAACTCGTCTAAAAAGTTGAGTGACTCACTTTTTAGACTGACTATCATTTGTGGAGGTATTCACTATGGCAGAACAAACCAGTCTGGTTGCACAGCAGGTCCGCCTTATGCACTGGGCAGAACAGATCAGAGAATGTCAGAACCGTCCGGAAGGTATGGATGTATCGACCTGGTGTGAACAAAATTACATTACAAAAGCCAACTATTATTATCCACTGAAAAGGGTTCGGCAGATGTACCTGGATCAGCTTCCTGAGGCAGAAAAGCCTGCTTTCGTTGAACTTCCGCGTTTAAAAGCGGAAAGAACAGCAACTGTGCCCGAAGTTCCAGTGATGTGTATCAAAAACGGAAATGGACTTTCGGCAGATATATTTTCTTCAGTTTCTCCCCAGTTGCTCCGTTGTCTGGTAGAGGCATTTAGTCATGTTGAATGATGCCGCTGTTTCACACTTCAAAAAAGTTTATCTGGCCCCCGGTTATACGGATCTCCGCCGGGGGATCGATGGATTTGCTTCTATTGTACGCTTTCAGTTTGAACTTGACCCTTATGATAAAAATACGCTTTTTCTGTTCTGCGGAAGAAAAAAAGCAGCAGGATCAAGGCACCAAATAAATTGTTTAATCCTCTTAATGTCCGTGCATAGCAGATTTGTTTGTACAGTTTTTCAAATTTGCTCATTTATAGCTATACATTTAAAAGTTTTGCACTTGTTTTTTATCTCACCAAGAAAATTGTAAGAGGGTCAGACCACAATGTCTCTCACACGCTTTCTTTTATACTCTGCGGGATGCTTTTAATCCTCGATTGCTGCCTTACGGGCATTGATTGCCTTTATCACATCCATATCAAACTTGGGTTTACGTTCATAGGTATACAGACCGTTTAACTCCTGCTCCACATCATACAGCTGGGTATAACAGAAGGCAAACATATGGGGATTGTCCAAAAGGGCATCGGTCAGTCCCTTATATCGGTTCAGGAATTCCTCCTTGGTAGCAGGACCTGCACCATAGCCCCAGCCATCCTTTTCAACACCTTCCTCGTCCCACTTGATACCGCCATACTCACTGATGAAGGTAGGGATACCCTTTACCGGTGTCTGCCTGTAGCCATGAGTATCTTCCAAATCACCTCCCTGTTTAAAGGACTCGTAGGTTGCTGCAAACTTTGCCGGATCCTGCTCATAATTGTGTAAGTCATAGATGTCCGTCACCACATGATAATTTCCGCTGGTATCAATGCAGGGTCTGGTGGTGTCATACAGCTTTGTCATCTTATACACATTGGCCAGTAAGCTGTCATCCTGCCTTCTTCCCTCATAATCCCATGTCTCATTAAACGGACACCAGCCGATGATGGCGGGATGGTTGAAGTCTCTCTCCAAGGCTTCCATCCACTCAGGCAGGAAATATTTTAATGCTGCGGGATTGCTGTAATCCAGTCCCCAACAGCCCTGCTCGCCCCATACCAGATAGCCTGCTTTATCGCAGTGATACAAGAACAGAGGCTCAAATACCTTCTGATGGAGTCTTGCGCCGTTGAAGCCTGCAGCCATGGACAATTCCACATCCTTGACAAGTGCTTCCTCTGTAGGCGCTGTGTAAATGCCGTCCGGATAGAAGCCCTGATCCAGCACCAGTCTTTGGAACACGCTCTTATCGTTGATGAGGAATTTCTCTCCATCCAATCTTACCTCACGCATACCAAAGTAGCTTTCTACCTTATCTTCTCCATAGGTTAATGTAAGGTCATACAGTCTGCCATGACCCGGCTCCCACTTTTCCAGACGGGACAAAGGAAGTGTCATGGTAACGGTGCCGCCCTCTGACTTTGCGCTTACGCTGCCACAGGGCTCTCCCCCATAAAAGGCCTTTGCTTCCAGTGTGCCCTGCCCCTTTACTACCGCCTTAATTCCCAGAGTTGCCTCTGCCAGGTTTGGATAATATTGCACTTTTTCAATGTAGCTTTCCGGTACCCACTCAAGCCATACCGTCTGCCAGATACCTGTCGTTCTGGTATAATCACAGCCTATGGAGTAGAAGAAATGACTCTGCTTTCCCTTGGGCTGCTTTCCGCTTCTCACATCATCTGCTGCAAAAAGCGTAATGTCATTTTCTCCTTCCTTTACAAGCTTTGTAATATTAAACGTAAAGGAAACATAACCGCCCTGGTGTCTGCCTGCCTCTACTCCATTGATCCATACTCTTGCATCATAGTCCACTGCGCCGAAATGTAAGAGAAGATCTCCCTTCAGCTCCTCCCCTGTCAATGTGATGGTGCGGTGATACCATATGCCGGGGATAAAGTCCTTATAGCCGATTCCGCTCAGATCACTTTCCGCAGAAGGCACCAGGATCTTCTTCTCCCAATCTGTCTTTCCTTCCTGCCATTTCTGATCTATGCCGCTGCATCCAAAGTCAAAGGAAAAATCCCATTCTCCATTCAGGTTTTTCCAATGCTCCCTCTTCATCTGGGGCTGGGGATGCTCCGGTCTGGGTATTTGTGTCATAATTTTGTCCTCCTGTGATCATTTATTTGGGTTGATTTCATTTTTATTTTATATGGTGAAAGCCATAGTTGACAGGTTTACTCCTTTTTACTACAATGCTGTTATTACATTATTGCAATTTGCTTTCAAAAAATGGAGGAACCACCATGCCTCAGGAAATTACACGCACACAGATTGAAAAATACACTGTCTACACCGGCCCTACAGCGGAAAGCTTTTCTCCCATCATGGCCGGTATCACTTACCCGGATCCTGCCTATGAGATCCTGGTTTATCGCAGACCCCTGTGTGTGTTTGAATATGTTTTAAGCGGCCGTGGACATATCGAGCGAAACGGCAGTATCCTCACTGTAAATGCCGGAGATGCCTATATCCTTACTGCCGGCACCTACCATCACTACTATTCAGACAAAGTTGATCCCTGGACCAAGATCTGGTTCAATGTCAGCGGCAGTCTGGTACAGCATCTTCTCTCAGATTACGGCTTAGACGGTGTCACCCTGATCCCCCGCTTCCATAACGAAACACCTCTGACCCGGATCCTTGATGCCTTTACCGCCGACCCTGTACACTCTGCTGACAAGCTGGCTGTACTGCTCCATCAATATATTCAGGAGCTTGCGGATTTTCTGGCAAACAAAGTTCCCATCAATCCTACTGCACTGGCGATCCGCAATTATATCGATATGCACTTAACAGAAAGTCTGTCCTTGGATCATCTGGCAGATACCGTTTCCCTGTCCCGCTCCAGGCTCATCCACCTGTTCCAGGAGGTATATCATGTTGCTCCCTACCAGTATTACCTGTCCCAAAAGTGCAAGCTGGCCCAGTCCAAGCTAGGCCGCACCACTCTTCCTGTTTCTGTCATCTCCACACAGCTTGGGTTCTTAGACCCTCACCACTTTTCTTCCTTTTTCAAGAAACAGTGCGGTCTGTCCCCGGCTTCTTACAGAAAACTCCACACAGCGCCTGGGAATTTTCCCACCTAAGTATTATTCTTTCTAAAAATGGAACCAAGGCAACGAAACTACTTTTTTAAGTACTTTCATTGCCTTGGATTATAGTGCATTTTCTTTCTGTTTACGATACAAAATACAGCTAAAAAGGTATGAATTATTGCTACTACATATTCGGTTTACGTTTACCATTTGGGCTTCGATTTGATTTGCAATCTCACCCACCTAATCGCCTGATCAAGTTTCTGTTCGTAGGCTCAAGAACTTTGCTACACCACTTCCTCCATCCATACCGTTACTGATACCGACTTGTGATTCGCTACACTTGGCGGTAAATACCCGTGACTGGACTTGCACCAGCAAGATTAGTGCCATGCTCGGCACACAAAATGACTGCCCCGCCTGCTCAAATGCAGGCAGAACAGTCATCTGATCTTTTTATTCACTTTTTATGAAACAAATTTTCCAACGATCAGGCAGATTACAATCGTAATCACCATATCCGGCAGAGTGTTTCCCAGCGGCATGTCGATGTTCATCAGATTTCGGTATACCACAAATCCAATCACCCAGATGATCAGATTCGGAATATGTACGGCCAGGCTGCTCTTGTCCCGTTTCAGCAGGAAAAAGTCGGCAATCTGGATTGCGATCATCGGTGCAAAGACCGAGCCGATCAGATAGAGGAAATCTGTGATGTTGTCCATCGGATATACAATCGCTGCGATGGTTCCAATGACGGTGACAACGATGGCCACATGCTTTCCATTCCATTTGCTTACGACGGTCTCGCTGGAAATTCCTGCGGAGTAGGCATCCAGAAATGTCGTTGTTACTGTTGAAAATACAATAATCAGAAGGCCCGCAATGCCAAGGCCTGCCTTCAGCATGATCTGCGCGATGTCATATTCTCCGGTGATGATCGCTGCTCCCATTCCAATCACATACATCCAGCAGCTGACGATTCCATAGACAACCGCGCTGATGGCCGTTGCTTTGACCGGTTCTTTTGCTTCTCTTGTGTAATCGCTGATCAGCGGCAGCCAGGATAACGGCATCGCAACCGCAAGTTCTACTGCTGCACCGAATGTCATACTGTCATCCGATGGTGCTCCTGCTCCGCCTCCGGCAAAGATGACCTTGCTCAGGATCAGGCTAAGCAGAAATAATGCTGCCATGGCAACCGTGTTGATTTTACCAAGATTCGTGATTCCGATCACAATCCAGAGAATAATCAGGACTCCGATCACAAGGCACCAGATCCATCTGCCGTATGCATTACGCCATCTGCGGCGAGCGCTCCGTCATAGATCATGATGCGGTCCAGCCAACGAGCTGCAATACATTCAGGACAGCAAAAAGGATGCTTCCCTTCTGTCCAAAACTCATTTTTACGGTTTCCATGGCACTTTTTCTGACCCTGCCGCCGATCACGCCCGCCAGAAACAGCATCAGGCATCCGATGATATGGCCGATAAGAATCGCTGCCAGACCTTTTCCCATGCCGAGCGGTGCAAGGTAGGTTCCGGTCAGGATTTCGGCAATCGAGACACCTGCCCCAAACCAGATCAGGCCATTCTCGAACAGGCCGGTACGTTTTTCGTTCATTTTCATGTTCCTCTCTTTGCTTAAATTTTCATACCGGAAACCATTTTAGCACAGAAGGGAAAATGCGGCAATGAATTTACTCTATCCGTTCATCTGACTCCCAATCTTTCTCCAATCATCCCAGCTTTTCAGACCATTCTGCTTCCTTAAAGCCGATCAGCACGGTATCACCATCGATCAGCAGCGGGCGTTTCACCAGCATACCATTCGTGGCAAGAAGCTGCAGCTGTTCCTCTTCGCTCATGGCAGGAAGTTTGTCCTTCAGTTTCATTTCTTTATAAAGAAGGCCGCTGGTATTAAAGAACTTTTTAAGTGGAAAGCCGCTCTTAGAATACCATTCCTTTAACTCACCGCAGGTTGGATTCACATCCACGATGTTGCGCTCGGTATATTCTATTTTCTGTGCATCTAACCATTTTTTCGCTTTCTGGCAGGTTGAGCATTTTGGGTAACATATAAATAACATTTCTCCATCTCCAATCAAATATAATTTATCCATAATCCTGTATCTTTTGCCGGAATCATTTCAGCACAGGAACGGAGGATCGGCAATTATTTTCCTTCTTCCAAGATCAATTCCAGCACCTTCATCAGCTTCGGAATCCAGCCCATCTATCTTATATAGACGAGCTGTTTGAGCTCTTTTGGTCCTTCCTTTTTCACAATTATGCAATAATAATCTATAACTTTGCACATACCAAATCATACAAAGCACTCATAAGTTCTTCCCCGTTCCGGCATTCTGCGACCATCGAAATAACCGCATTCTTGTCCGGAAGGATCATGGAAATCTGAGAATATTTTCCATCCGCCCGGTAGGAATTGTATTTTCCTCTCCAGAAAAGATAACCATAATTGTCTGTATCGGATGCTGCTGTACTTTCTTCTATCCATTTTTCGGATAAAATCTGTTTTCCATTCCATTTTCCCTTATTCAGGTAAAACAATCCGAATTTATGAAGTTCAGAAAGTGTAAGGAACAATCCACCTGCGCCAAAACTGTTTCCAAGAGGATCCGTCTCCCATGTCGGCCGCTTGATTCCAAGATGTTTAAAAAGCCTTGGTGTAAGATAAGAGACTAGATCGCATCCGGAACGTCTCTGTACAAGAATGCCTGCCAGGTAGGGACCAACATTATTATATACAAAATGTGTACCTGGCTTATATTGAAACGGAATCGCCAAAGACATTTTTACCCAGTCATCCTCCTGGTATAATGGCCGCTGTTCTCCCATAAGGCTGCCCTGTTCCTGTCCTAAACACATCGTAAGCAGGTCTCGAACCGTTGCCATTTTCAGATTATCATCGATCACATCGGGTAAATCTTCAGGAAAGGCATCGGTCAGTTTTTCATCCAAGGACAATAATCCCTCCTGGACAGCAAAACCAACTGCACAGGATGTGAAGCTCTTCGTTGCAGAATAGATATTTCTACGGCATTCGGGTTCGCTGTACCATTCATTTATGAGGTCGCCATCTTTTGTGACCTTTATTCCAAGGACGTGAAAGGTTTTTGCAGCTCCTATAAAATCAGATATGTCCATAGCTAGGTTCCTCCTTTATTTTTACTATAATAATTTGTAGTATCTTTGCCATGTTGTCTTTCTGAAATTTTTATAAACCTATGTGTATTTCCTCCTCATCAACCACTTCTGATCAATACATTTCACCTCACCATTAAACCGAATATGAAGATGCACTCCGCCTGATCTCAGATTAATCTTTTCTACGATTCCATCTCCGAATTTCGGATGTGTGACATTGTCTCCAATTTTATATTGAACAACTTCATCCTTCTGCTTCTGTGCTTTCTGCTGGCGCTGATACGTATCTCGAATCGGCACTGTCTTATCATGAATCCGGCTTTTTAATACTTTATCATAGTTATGATCCAACAGCGCCTCTCCTGCCTTATAATAAGGTGTCGGTGCTGCACCTATAAGAGAACAACAATATTTCCACGCACTTCCATGTGTTCCAGCCTGCCATTTATACTTCTCAGGTATCCGCATATTGTAATTGTACTGCATGTAATGCGCATATTCATGCTTGAATAAATCGATACGGTCCTCTTTTGACAACGGATTGTTGACTCCATACGCAACAAAGAGCAGGGAAAAATGAAAATGTTCCTTTTCATGAGCACTCTGCCTTGTATAGGATCCCAGAGAATCGGTCTCAAATCCAAATGTTACCGGTATTTTTGCTCCATTCAAATGAAATTTCCGGTCCAGTTCCTGATATAAATTCTGAATTAATGCTGTCAAAATTGGGATTTCTTTCTGCAGCCGCTGGCGTAAAAACTGGTTTTCTTGATCATAATAAGTCATTCTTTCATGTTTCCTCCCAGCTTTTCTATTGCCACTTCTTCCATATCTCCGGCTGATAACCGAGCGTAGAAAGTTTTCCATTTCTGACCACTGGTGTCTTAATTACAGATGGATTTTCCATCACTTTCTGAAGCTATCCTCATCAGCAATGTATTTAATCAAAGCTAATAAATCCTTGTCTTTGCCATCCCAATTAATCATATTTTCCAGTCCGCCATTTGCCTGAGCTACAGAATTAAATTCTCCTTTGCTCATGCCTTTTTCCTTCATATCTACAAACTGATACTTGATGCCGCGCTCTTTGAAAAAACGCTCGGCTTTCTTTGTATCGTTGCATTTCTTTGTTCCAAATATTTGTATATTCATTGTAATATTCCCTTCTGGATCCAAAATTGCCGTATGCCATAATCTTGCGTATTATCTTACATACTTTCTTCCTTGATTATACAAGATTTCAGTTCTTACTTTTTAATTCCGACCTTTTGAACCTTTATCTGCCTAGAATCAGCTTTACTGCATCAATCAGATCCTCACTAAATCCTTCGAGCTCATCCATCGTAATAACTCCATCTCCGACTAAATATGCAATATCCCAAATTGCCGTAGATTTCCGAAGGTGAACCTCACATGACTAAAGCCACGTGCTTCCGGCCGCTTTAAGCGGCAGACCAAATATCGGCGGATACGCCTGTTACTTAGATTTTGCACAGATATGTGCTTCTTCCATGCCGGATACGGCGGG
>ENA-OQHA01000623-OQHA01000623.1-human-gut-metagenome-genome-assembly--contig:-NODE-623-length-16938-cov-2.800131_pt1 | contig 16938 bp, 15 predicted proteins | sample MGYA00242558_ERZ504707 | MGnify/ENA primary metagenome ERZ504707 (study PRJEB26092, sample SAMD00036197) | human gut metagenome | host: Homo sapiens | study: EMG produced TPA metagenomics assembly of...
CGGAAATTGACAGTAAGCTGGGCGAATGTTATTACATCCGTGGTATGATGTACTTCTACCTGTGCCGTGCGTTCGGCCGTCCGTATTATCAGGCTCCTGACAAGAATCTGGGTGTGCCTATCGTCAATGGTACTCCGGATGATATGGACAATCTTCAGTTGCCCGACCGTTCGACTGTGAAGGAAGTTTATGAACAGGCCATCAGTGACCTGAAGAAGCAGAAGCCATGATTACAGAGAACAAGGGATCGGCATACGCATCCAAGGAAGCTGCACAGGCCATGCTTTCCAGAGTTTACCTGTATATGAGTGGAACTTACAGCAATCCGAATGCGGAATATGCTCAGCTGGCCGTTGATTATGCCACTAAGGTGATTGAATCCGGTCAGTATGAACTGCTGGGACACGATGAATTCATGACTTATAATACGATTGTTCCTGAAAATAATAAGGAATCCATTTTCGTAGTGAAGCGTGTGGCTTCCGAGTTCTCCGGATATGACCATTATTACGGTATCGGCGGTATGTATGGTGTTGTCGGAGGTATGGGTTGGGGCGAAATGTATGCCAGTGCCAAGTATCTCGACCTGCTGAATGAGACAGGACGTAACGACTGGCGTCCGGACAGCAAAAAGATTGTAGATGCACGTGCCAACTTCATTGCTCCGCAGTATGTACAGGATGATAACGGAAATTATACGAATGTGTTCCGTTTCATCAAGAATGTATATGATACCAGTGGCAATGTGATCAACTTCAACTACGTGCAGGCTAAGCTGAACCAGAACGGAGGCAATTATACTTGTACAGAAACCATTGACGGTGTGGACAAGACTTATGCGATGACTCCGGTGGATGCTTCCCAACAGATCTATTCCATCCAGTATTCCGACGGACAGACCTATACTGGTGTCATTGATTATCAGATGTCATTGAACCGTGTATATCCGATGTTCTACATTACGAAGTGTTCTTACGAAGGTGAAGAATCTCACCTGCATTCACCGATTATTTCCCGATTGGGTGAGATTTACCTGAACCGTGCTGAAGCATATGCCAAACTGGGTAATTACGGTGCTGCCCTGACTGACCTGAATACCATTCGTGAACGCTCTATTCCGGGTGCGGATATGCTTCTCTGGATGCTAATAATGCTCCTGAACTTATCGACAAGGAACGTCAGCTTGAATTGGCTTATCAGGCAGAGCGAAGCTATGACGTATTCCGTAACGGTGAACCGTTGACCCGTCATTATCCGGGTCCGCACAATGCAATGGAAGATGTTCCGGCTACGGATTATCGTGTAACTTATTACATTCCGCAAAGTGCGATCAATGCATATCCGAGCGGATGTACGCTGACACAGAATCCGACCAGCGATGCAGGTGTGATTCTGAATTAACAGGCTTTTCTGGATAAATAATAAAGTTTGTCTTGAGAGGGATTACAGAGAATCGGCTGTGAAGCCGTGACTGTAATCCCTCTTTTTATGGAACAAGGCATAGTCAATCGACTGCACGATGTCCTCGCAATTGACTGGTCAATGCAAAAGCAACGACCGCACGATTGCCCTCAAACGACTGCACGATTGGACCGCAACGACCGCACGTTTGGGCTTCAACGACCGCACGATTCAGCTGCAACGGGCATTACAGTTTTTGAGCGTATTCACTGGGGGTATAGCCGGTTACCTGCTTGACTGATGATTGAAATGGGAGAGACTGTTGTAGCCGCAGTCGTATGCCACCTGGCTGATATTGATGTTTTTGTTGATCAGCAGTTTGGTTGCGTATGAGATTCTCAGTTCCGTGAGGTATTCAAACATTCTTTTCCCGGTATGTTTTTTATAGTATCTGCAAAGTGCACTTGGATTCATACCGACATTACAGGCAATGTCTTCCAGGGCGATATTGTTCTGGTAGTTCTTGTTGATAAACAGATGCACCTTGTTGATAATCGGATCTTCTGTCGAATCACTGTTGATATAGTTCTCTGTTGTCAGGGTTGCATGATTGCATTCGGAACTTAGCCTGTAGAGTAAGTATAAAGTCCTTCGATCTTTTCAAATCCTTCTTTGGTAACCAGGGAGCGGAACAGTTCTTTTAAAGCCTCAATGCTGCCGCCGGTAAAGAAGACCCCTTTCTGGGATTTCTTCAGGAGGGAATAAATATTCTCCAGTTCGGGAATGTCGTGTAAGCTGGCGGGAAAGATCCGGTCATCAAACTGGGTATAGACAGACCGTGAAACCAGTCCGGAGTTCTGGTAGTATTCGTCTGCGCTGAGCCACAGATGGGGAGATTCTTTCCGATCAGCATGAAGTCGCCCGGAGAAAGATCCTGGATGGAATCGCCTACGAAGCTGAGTCCTTTGCCTTCCTCTATCAGAATCAGTTCATATTCCGGATGGATATGTAAAGGTGCGGCAAAGTAGGGATTCGTGTACGAAACCACAGAAAATGAAGTTCCTTTTCTCTTCTCTACTTTTTCGAAGGTAGCTTCCATCTGATGTAAGGAGTTTGTTTTCATCTTTTTGTTCAGGCAAATAAATCACACAACCATGCAAATATACTATAAAACGATTTAAAAAGCAACGTGTAAATTTGTCAGCAGTAAAAAACTAATACGATTATGAAACATAGAGAACGGGTTATCAGAGCTTTAAATCATGAAGAAACGGACAGGCCTCCTTTTCAGGCCACATTTACTCCGGAATTTGCAGATCGTTTACGCGAAGTCTTTCATCTTCCCAGACAGTTTTCGGAACCACACCACAGAGACTGGTACGGATATGAGCTGGAGAAGCTGACAGGACAGGATTTGCTTCAGGCCAGTGTCGGATGGTCTGCCAACTATTACTTGAAGCAGGAGCCTTACACGGACGAATGGGGTGTCGAATGGAAGATTGATCCTTATGAAACTCCGTTTGGCATCGGACATTATACGAACATTGCCCGGAATCCTTTGCGTGATAATGATGAACTGGCAATGGCTTATAAGGCACCCGATCCTCACGGCCGGAGCTTTATAAGAATGTGGAGCGTCTGGTGAAGGAATATGGCGATGAATATTATATTATCGGGCGTATTCACTGTACCATCTTTGAGTCTGCATGGGCTTTGAGAGGACTTGATACACTGATGACCGATTTTTATATCAATCCGGATCTGACCAATCACCTGCTGGATGAGACCGGAGGCTTCCATAAGGAAGTGGCTAAGAAGATGGCACAGATAGGCGTTGACATGATCTGGCTGGGTGATGACATGGGAGCACAGGATTCACTGATGATTGATCCGGAACTGTGGCGCGAGTTTTTCAAGGGCAGAATGGCCGATATCATCCGCACGGTGAAAGAAATTAAGCCGGATATCAAGGTGGCTTATCATACGGACGGCTGTAATTACGACATTATTCCCGATCTGATCGAAATCGGTCTGGATGTATTGAATCCTATCCAGACGGAATGTATGAATCCGGAGATCCTGCAGGAAAAATATGGAGATCAGCTTTGCTTCTTCGGGGGAGTGGCGGTTCAGTCAACCTTGCCCATGGGAACTCCTGAACAGATAGAAAAGGAATATGCATGGCTGAAAAACTCTGTCGGAAAGGGAGGAGGATGGATTTGTGCTCCGACTCACCATGTGCAGCTGGATACTCCGATGGAGAATTTCTTCCATTTGCTGAAAACTGTAGGAACCATCGGTTAATGCAAAGACAGATTCAGACAAGAGCGGGAAACTGCCGTAAAAAGGATTGGTTATACTGAAAAAGCATTCTGTGTATGAGATTGAAAAAGATACTGTTGTTGGGAGGTCTGTTAAGTCTGCCCCTGACTTCCTGGTCGCAAGACAAGAAATGGGTGGAAGTGGCTTATGACGACTGTGGCGAGAAAGGAAAACAGCCTCATCTGGTTTTGGGGGAAAATTATGAAATGCCGGCTGAACTGTCGGGCAGCACGGCCCAGCGTTCCTGCAATTTCGGCGGGAAGGTGATCTATGCATTCGATAAGATGGATATTCATGCCGACTATCGGATGGAAGTGACTTTTCTGGCCGACAGTGAACGGATCATAGAAATTGTCGCCGATGGAAATCCAGTCTGTGAGTCTATCCATCTTCCGGCGGGAGAGGTAGTAAAGAAAACAATCGATTTGCCCCGTCACTCGTTTGCCTACGGTCAGTTCGTGATGGTGGTGAATCCCGCCAAGGGACCTAATGCCATTATTTCCGAGATCCGGATTTTATCTTCCGATCCGGGACAGCTGGCTGCCGTGTCTGAAGAGTCACGCGAGGCATTGAAGTCGGTTCAGGCTTATGTGGTAGACACTCAGGTGGATGCGGAACAGGTGTTGCCGACCTATGTCCCGGTACCGGTTTCCGTGAAGGATGTCTACCGGAATCAGCTTTCCCTCAATGGGGAGTGGCTGTTCTCAGAACAGGCGGAAGGAGAAGACTGGCATCGCATTATGGTACCGGGAGAATGGTGCATGCAGGGCTTTAAGGTGGATTCAGCTGCATTTGCCCGTTATCAGAAAAACTTTGAAGTACCGCAGGACTGGAAAGGCAAGCAGGTCATCCTTCGTTTTGACGGAGTTCATAGTGAATATAAGGTGTTTGTCAACCACCGTCAGGTAGGTTCCCATCTGGGAGGAATGACACCGTATGAAGTAAACATTACGGATGCCTTGCAGGATGGAACGAATGTCCTGTCTCTTCAGGTGCGGAGTGAATCGCTGGCCGATATGCTGGGAAGCCTTACCCAATATGCCGCTCATCAGCTGGGAGGTATCACCCGTAAGGTTACCCTGTTCGCTGTTCCTGACATTCATCTCTCGGATCTGCGTATTCAGACAGACCTGGACGAGAACTATCGGGATGCACGTCTGAAACTTTATGTAGCGGTGAGAAACGACTCCGACCGTCCGTCCCGGAAAGTATCTTTGAAGGCCGTTTTGGACAAGCATGAGGCATCCGGTTCCCTGAACTTGCCGGAAATCGCTCCGGGAGAAACCTGGAAGGGATGGCTGGAGATGGACGTGAAGTCACCTTTGCTGTGGGACAATGAGCATCCCAACCTGTACCGGCTTCATCTGGATTTGTATGAAGGAGAAAATTCCATAGCACAGATTGAGAAGAAATTCGGCTTCCGTGAAGTGGAGGTGCGGGGAAACCGTCTGCTGGTCAACGGCCGTCCTGTCAAGTTGAGAGGAGTCTGCGTCATGAGGCTTATCCTCTTTACGGACGTTCTCTGACCGATGAGGAATGGAAGACCGATGCAGAACTGTATCGGGCTGCCAACTGTAACTTCATCCGAACCTCTCATTATCCTCCGGCAGAAGAGTTCATTGAATATTGCGATGAACTGGGGCTGTTTGTCGAACTGGAAGCACCTGTATGCTGGATCGGTCATCATGCCAATGAGAACTGGCAGAAGCTGAATTATAAGGATGAAAAATATTATGACTATGTTCTGCAGGCTGATATGGAAACTGTACATTTCTACCGGAACCATCCTTCAGTCATTTTCTGGTCGATGGCCAACGAATCCTACTGGAACAAAGGATTTGCACAGGTTGCCGAATACATGAAGAAAGCGGATACGACCCGTCCGTTTGCTTTCCATGATCAGGCTATGGCGGTTTCAACAATCAGGCAGTACGGCTCCGATAGCCAACATTCATTATCCGGACCGGGAGGATATCAGGAAGCGGCCAAAAGTGACCGTCCGATGACGTACGGAGAATACTGCCATCTGAACGTCTATAACCGCAGTGAACTGGTGACTGATCCCGGTATCCGCAGTGACTGGGCCCTGGCACTGGCTCCGATGTGGGAGAACATGTATGCAACAGATGGTGTTCTCGGCGGTTCAATCTGGTCGGGTATTGATGACATTTTCCAGTTGCCGGACGGAAATGCTGTGGGATACGGTGCCTGGGGACCTGTGGACGGATGGCGCCGTCCGAAGCCTGAGTACTGGGACATGAAAAGATCTATAGTCCGGTCAAGTTACATACCGAAGCCCTGGAACCCGCCCGGAAACTGGTGATTGATGTGGAAACCGCTATACTTATACGAACCTGAACGAGCTGAAGATCCGTTGGACTTACGGAAAGGAAAGCGGAATGTCTGTACTTGATGTAGCCCCTCAGGGCCGTGGACAACTGGTGGTAGAGGTCAGTGATCCTTCTGCTTCCAATCAGCTGAGCCTGGAATTTGTCGACCCCAGAGGATTTGTGGCCGATGAGTATCTGATTCCGGTGGGTGAGCAGAAGCAGAATCAGGTGGAAGCACCAGCCAGACAACGTACGAAGGTGAAACAGGATAAATCCCGCATTCGCATATACGGAAAGAACTTCAACTGTCTGGTAGACCGTTCTACCGGAATGATCCTTTCCGTGGAGAAAGACAACAGACAGATACTATCCGGAGGTCCGTGGCTGATGGCGCTACCTCTGACAGGCGGAGGATGTTATCCGAACCATAATGCCGAGACTCCGGTATTCAATGATTTGTGCAAAGGATGGAAAGTAACCGGTGTGGAAGTTTCGGAAGAAGGACAGGACGTCCGTCTGAAAGTCAGCGGATCGTATGACGGTTTCGACGGACAGTATGAAATGATATGCAATGCGAACGGAGAGATCCGGGTTGATTATCAGTTTACGGTTCGTACGGCTGTCAATCCGAGACAATGGGGAATGGTCTTTGAGACCCCTGCCGGATTTGAAGAAACCTTCTGGCGCAGAAAGGGACTCTGGAGCGTCTATCCGGCAGATCATATCAGCCGTCCGTCCGGTACGGCAAAGAGCTTTTATCCGGAAGTACCTGCCGTACAGAATCCCCGTATCAAACCGGCCTGGGCATGGAGCAAGGACTTCAACCAGCTGGGAAGCAACGATTTCCGTTCTACCCGTAGAAACATCTGGTATGCAGGATTGCAGGATGTGGAAGGACAGTCCCGGGTAACGGTTGTTTCTGACGGCCGGCAGCACTGGCGTTCCTGGAAAGAAGGAGAGAAGACCTGCTTCCTGGTGGCAGACTTTGTGACGGCAGGCGACGAAATGTTTTTAGGCAGCATTATGCGCCTTACCGGAAACCGCTTAAGGTGGGAGACGTGATCAGTGGCAGTATTATTTTGCGTGTAAGATAAGAGCAGATTATGAACACATTCTCCGTTTTAGACAGTGTCATCTTCATCGTTTATGTACTCCTGATCGTGGTAATAGGCCTTTGGTGTTCCCGTACCCGTAAAGGAGGCGTAAAAGACTCGAAGGAATATTTCCTGGCAGGGAATACATTGCCCTGGTGGGCAATCGGAGCTTCCGTCATAGCGTCCAATATATCGGCAGAGCAGTTTATCGGCATGTCCGGATCCGGCTTTGCATCGGACTGGGAATCGCTTCCTATGAGTTTGTAGCTGCCGCTTCCCTGATTGTGGTTGCCGTATTTTTTCTGCCTATCTTCCTGAAGACGAAAATTTATACGATGCCTCAGTTTCTGGAAATCCGTTATGGAAAACCAGTCAAGACTCTCATGGCATTCTTCTGGCTGCTGGTTTTTATTTTTGTCAATCTGACCTCCATCCTTTATCTGGGAGCCTGGCCATTCATAAAGTGGTTGACATACCGGTCGGATTCAGTATTGTCTGTCTGGCTGTCTTTGCCGGAGCCTATGCCATCTATGGAGACTGAAAGCGGTGGCACTGACCGACATGGTACAGGTGATCTTCCTGATCGGGGGCGGTCTGCTGACTACCTACATAGCCCTGAATCACTATTCGGAAGATGCCGGTGCTATAGCCGGAATGCAGAAACTGATAGCGCAGGTTCCGGAAAGTTTGACATGATCCTTGATCTCCAATCCGGATTATAAATATTTGCCGGGAATCGGGGTTATTTTGGGCGGACTGTGGGTCAGTGCCCTGTATTATTTCGGATGCAATCAGTACATTATCCAGCGTGCTCTGGCAGGCAAAAGTCTTTCGGAAGCCCGTATGGGACTCGTCTTTGCCGGTCTGCTGAAGCTGATTCTTCCCCTGATCGTCGTGATCCCCGGAATCGTAGCTTTTGCCCTGGATGCCCCTCTGGAGAAGCCCGATCAGGCCTATCCCTGGCTGATGCATAACTTATCTTCGGGAGTGAAAGGAATTGCATTCGCAGCACTGGTGGCAGCCGTGGTCAGTTCGCTGGCCTCGATGGTAAACAGCATCACGACGATTTTCACGATGGATATCTACAAGGAATATTTTGCGGGAAAGGATGTGCCGGAGAAACGTCTGGTGAATGTCGGCCGCTGTTTCGGATTCTTCAGTCTGGTACTGGCCGTACTGATCGCCCCTGCACTGGCCGGTCTGGAACAGGCCTTCCAGTTTATACAGGAGTTTACCGGTTTCATCAGTCCGGGAGCCTGGCCATCTTTGTCATGGGATTCTTCTGGAAACGGGCAGAGATGAAAGGAGCCCTGGCTGCGGCTGCAGGAACCTTTGTCTTCTCGCTGGTACTTATGCTGTTTTTTCCGGAGATCTCCTTTATTGACCGGATGGCCTATGTCTTTATCCTTTGCGTACTGCTGATCGTGGTGTTTGGACTGTTGTCCGGCAAGAAGACAGATGAAAGAGCAATTATTCTGGAGCCGGGACTGTTTGCCACCACCTGGACCTTCAAGCTCCTGAGCGGAGTGATCCTGGCTATTCTGGGTGTGATTTATTATGTATTTTGGTAATAATTAAAGTCTATAAATATGGAAGAGTTGTTAGAACGAATTGCAAAATGTGTGGAGTTGGGTAAGATTAACGAGAAAACCCCTTATCCCCCTGCCATGAAAGGACAGCCTGGAGCCGATGAGCTGACCTTGCAGGCACTGAATGAAGGAATTTCTCCGTCAGATATTCTTCAGAAAGGTCTGATTGTCGGAATGGAACGTATCGGAGTGAAATTCAAGCCAATCAGGTGTTTGTTCCCCAGGTGCTGATGAGTGCCAAGGCAATGGGAACGGCGATGAATCATCTCAAGAAGTTCTTTAAGGACGGAAGCGTGCAGCGTAAGGGAACAGTCATCATCGGCACCGTGGAAGGAGACTTGCATGATATCGGCAAGAACCTGGTAGCCATGATGGTGGAAGGAAACGGATACGAAGTGATTGATCTGGGAGTGGATGTAAAGGCTGAGAAATTTGAAGAAACCCTGGAACAGCATCCGGGAGCCTTTGTCTGCATGTCTGCCTTGCTGACCACCACCATGATTCACATGGAAAAGATTAATCAGCTGCTCAAGGAAAAACATCCGGAAGTCAAGACATTTATCGGAGGAGCACCCGTGACAGCGGATTTTGCCAGACAGATCGGAGTCGACTATTATTCAGACGGTCCGCAGGATCTGGTGGAAACATTGAACAAGCTGAGTGCCTGAGAGGGGAAAAAGAGTAATAGGAGGACTTGTTATGAATCAATGGATCAATGAAATATTTCAGAACAGCAAGCGTGTGGCTGTTCCTGTAATGACCCATCCCGGAATAGAACTGACGGGACACCGGGTAATTGAAGCCGTGACAGACGGCCGTGTACATTACGAAGCCATCAAATACCTGGCCGATCATTATCCCTCTTTTGCCACTTCCACCATCATGGACCTGACGGTGGAAGCTGAGGCCTTCGGATGTCAGATAAACTTTCCGGAAGATGAAGTTCCCAGTGTGGTGGGCAGACTGGTCAGTGATGCAGACTCCGTGGCAGCCTTGCAGGTTCCCGATTTGCAGGCAGGACGGTACCCGAATACCTGAAGGCTGTCCGGCTGGCAGTAGAACATATCACCGACCGTCCCGTACTGGCCGGATGCATCGGCCCTTTCTCACTGGCCGGACGTTTGTATGACATGTCAGAAATCATGGTTGCCATTTATACAGATCCGGAAGTGATTCTTCAGCTGCTGGATAAATGTACGGCATTTATTCTCAAGTATTGTGCAGAACTGAAACGTCTGGGAGCTTCGGGAGTCTTCATCGCAGAACCGGCAGCCGGGCTGCTCTCCAATGAAGACTGCATGGCATATTCACCGTGTTTATCCGGCAGATCGTACAAACCTTGCAGGACGATGACTTTGCGGTAATCCTTCATAACTGCGGCGACACCGGACAGTGTACCCAGGCCATGGTGGAGAGCGGGGCGGCCGCACTGCATTTCGGGAACGCCATAGATATGGTGAGCGCCCTGCAGGAATGCCCTTCCAGTCTGTTGGTCATGGGAAACATAGATCCCGTCGGAATTATGAAACAGGCCTCTCCGGAGGTTGTCAGAAAAGAAACCCTGGCCTTGCTGGAGGCTACAGCTTCCTGCCGGAACTTTGTATTGTCCACAGGATGTGACGTACCTCCCCAGGTTTCGCAGGAGAATATTGCAGCCTTTTTCCAGGCACTGGATGAGTTTAACTCCCTGTAAGATCTAATCAGGCATCTTCTTTATGCAGCCTTACTGCCGAAGTGCAGAGCTGCGCAATGGTTTCCCGGTGGGTGATCAGGATCAGCGTCTTGTCCTGTACCTGCCGGGAAAGTCGTTCCAGCAGCTTCCGTTCCGTTTCTTCATCCAGGGAAGAAGTCGGTTCATCCAGCAGGAGGATGCTTCCGGGGCGGAGCAGGCCGCGGGCAATCGCAATCCGTTGTGCCTGGCCTTCACTGAGCCCTGCCCCCTGTTCACCGCAAAGCGTATCCAGTCCTTCCGGTAAGGTCATGACAAAATCGGCAACAGCCGTATGCAGAGCAGCCTGCAGTTCAGCTTCCGTTGCCTCCGGTTTTCCCAGCAGCAGGTTATCCCGAATCGTTCCGCTGATCAGTGTGTTTCCCTGGGGAACATACGACAAATTGCAGCGGGTGAGGGGAGACACCTCTTCCCTTTCTTTCCCGTTATAGAGTGTCACAGACCCGCGGTCCGGTTTCAGCAAAGCCAGCATCAGTCGCAGCATCGTACTTTTTCCGGCTCCTGTCTCACCGACCACAGCCGTAAGACTTCCCGGCAGGAAGTCGTGTGAGAATCCCTGCAAGACTTTGCGGCTGCTGCCCGGATAGGAATAGTCCACGTCCTTCAGGCAAATGCCCAGTCTGCCTGGTAACCGGACCGCTTCCCCCTGTTCTTCCGGCGATAAGGATGAAAGCTCTTCCAGCCGTTCGGTGGCAGTAAATACCTGGATAAAAGCCGGAATCTGACGGCTGAGTTCCACCATGGGACGCTGCACCTGGGCAACCAGCTGCAGAAAGGCGGTCATCATACCGAAGGTGACCGAACCGTCGTACAGACCGAATATCCCCCATAAGAAGGCGGTTGCATATCCGGCGGCAAAGCCTGTCTGTACCATGATCCGTGAGAAAATGGAGAAGTCCGTACGCCGCATCACCTTTCTTTGCAGATCAGCCTGTAAGCCTGCCAGAGCCTGTTCGGCCTGTTCCGTATACTCCAGTGTGCGGATCAGGATGCGATGCTGTATCTGTTCCTGCAGGTGACTTTGTACCTGACTGTCCGTGGTACGGATTTCCCGTGAGAGCCGTCTCATCCTGCGTACATACGTTTTGCTGAAGAGCAAGGCGACCGGCGTGATGAACAACAGCAGTCCCGTCAACTGCGGATCCAGCCGGTAGAGAAAATACAAAGCCCCTGCCAGTTGTACCCCTGTGGCAAAGAGCGACGGAATGTTCCGGCACAAAGCAGCCGTAATGACTGGTACATCCTCTACCAGACGGTTGAGCATATCTCCCGAATGGAGTTTTTCCCTTCCCATCCAGCGGCTTTCCAGAATACGTCCGAAGAGCTGGTGGCGCAGCCGGTTCCGGAATCGGATCTCTATCCGGCTTCCCTGACGTGTGCTGATCACTGACAGCAGCAACTGGGCGATGATACATCCGATCAGACAGGCGATACCTGTATACAGACTGGCTTCCGTATGGCGGGTGACAATGTCAATCAGATACTTGCATACCCAGACGAAGCAAAGTGACACACTCACCTGCAGGATGCCGGTCAGTCCGTTGAGTACAGCAGGCAGACGGAATCCTTTGGAAGTTTTCCACAGCCAGTCCAGGCATTCCCTGAGCCGCATTTCCTTATCTCTGTCTCTATACATGCAACCTCCTTTCTATCCGGCAGATGGCCAGCAAGTATCGCCGCAGCGGTCGCAGCCACATCCATAACCAGGCTTTACACTGTTCTGTTACGGATGTACAGCGGATGTAACGGCCGTTGCGGATAATTTCTATGACGGTCCCGCAGATCTGGTCCCGGTTACACAGTTCGGTAGCCTGGAGGTTGCCGTCGCCCATCAGGGTCATTTCATTATCCCGGATGGCAATGATCCGGTGAAGAATATATCCCCTTTCCGGAATCCGTGCCAGCACGATATCACCTCTGTGAACCGTTTTCTTCTTTTGCAGGATGATGCTGTCCCTGTCGCCTGTGATAAAAGGAAGCATGCTGTTTCCCCTGGCCCGCAGTTTCACCCGATGTCCTGTCTGGAGCAGGCTGGTCACTTCGGAAAGCATGCTTTCATTAGGAAGTGTGATTTTCAACTCCAAATTTGGTTGGTCTGTCATGTACTGTCTGAAAACAAACATGGATTCCATACCGCCGGACAGTCCGTAAAGACTGTCCGCGGCAGGAATCCATGAACCTAATTTAATTAAAAATCTGAATTATTCTCCACGGGTGATAACGGCACGGCTCAGACGAGGATCATCGTAGAACATGTTATCCACTCCACCCTTGTAGTCCATGCGAAGCTGTGAAGCCGAAACACCGAACTCTTTGGTCAGGCAGTCGAATACAGCCTGTGCACGTTCCTTGCTCAGCTGTTCGTTTCTCTTCTTGCTGCCGGTACCGGCATCCGAATAACCGGTGATGGTATATACCGTATTCGAGTCGGATGACTTGATTACTTCAGCCAGCATACCCAGGTTTACACGTGCTTCGTTTGACAGTTCACTCTGTCCCATGGCGAAGACAATCAGGCTTCCGGAAGCAACCTTCCTGACAGCCACTTCAGCTGCTTTCTGGTTACCTTCAGCAATGGCCTTCTGCAGACGCTCGTTTTCTTCAGTCAGTTTGTTCAACTGAGCCGCATGTCATTGATGGCAGCATTGTCATAACGGGTAACCGTCTTGCTGCGATCCCATCCGCGGCGTTTGAACTTGTAAGTCAGACCGACCGTTGCTCCCAGCAGACCGTCAAACTTGGACTGTCCGATTTCCCCGTCAATGGCGTCATCCACCATGGAAGCCGCAAGTCAATGTTGGCATCCAGTGCATCACACAGACGGAAGGAGTTCAACCAACCTGCACTCAGCGTGATGTTTCCGGCTGTCGGTGCTTCCCAGGTACGCATGTAACCTACACCTGCATAGAACTGCTGTTCCAGATACGTTTTTCCTTGTATCCGCAGAACAGGTTAGACAGGTTGAACATCACATCAGCCCGTACGTTGTAGTACTTGAACTTGGAGTAATACATACCCTCTCCCCAATCAGGCACCTGTTCTCCGGTGGAGTGAGCTTCTCCCCAGCGGGTAGCTCCCCGGAGAGAAAGACCGTTGTACATCAGTCGCATTCCGACGCCCGGAGTAAACCATTTGCCGACAGCAATGTCCAGAGAGGGCGAAATACGTTTCCCGAGTCCGATTTGCTTGTCATGGTCTCCGAACATCACCTGCGGTCCTGCGCCCACCGTAATGAACCAGTTGTCCCAGAAGTGGTTGGTTTCCACTTTATATTTGTCATCGGTGTATTCCACTTCTCCGTGATATCACCGTTTTGTGTGTCTGCTCCGACTGAGCCAGAGCAGGACTTGCAGCCGCTAAGGTAAGGGCTGCAAAGATTGATTTTTCATCATAACATTATGTTTTGATTAATGTGTTTTTTTGTTTATTACTCTTTTACACAACGAATAGCACAGGCATCGCGACGGCTTGAACTAAAATCACAGATATTGATTTTGTTTTCTGCTCCCCATGGGGTTGAACCGTTCACTTCCGTATAAGAACCGATCGACATATAAGCCGAATAGGCATCGGTTGTTCCCCCAATATTATAAGGAGAAGCTGACCAATATCTGGATGAACCTCCTCTCATCAGTACAGATCCTTGTCCGGCAGACCACATTGTTCCCGTTGATCCGTATCGGCTGCCGGTCTGAGGGTAGAATGTCCCTTCGGTATCCGAGTCATTCTTTTTGAAATAGTAACCATTGTCATACTTGACATAGTTGATGTAATCAAGTCTGCTTGTTGTTCCTGAAATTCCAGATGTATTGCCATCATTTCTTTTTACAAATCCTGTCCATGTATATTTGTTTGCCACACGGTATCCCACAGGAGAAGGATCATAGATGGTCTTCACATCCGTCCATCCGGAACATGCCATAGGATCTTCAAGATAGTCAGGATATTTTGGGGTAGTTCCGTTCGTATCTCCCCAAAGGTAATTGTTTGTTTCAGCCATCCAATTACCATGGAAGTTATCGATATATTTCTGTAATTCGGCCGGGTGCTTCACACTTTCTGCTATTGTACCGGTCTGCGAAACATATACGGGGAAAGATGTTTCAACTTCTTCTGCTATTCCGTTCACATAATATGTTGAAGTATTTGGAAACGGATCTTTTCGTCCCCATTGATACAGAGTAACATAAAGAGATGTTGGGGAATGAGCTCCCAAAGTACGATCCATTACAGTAAACTGGTCACCAATTTTGTTAGTATATATCTCATCGGCAGGCATTTCATCACCTACGCCCCAGATATGCCAGCTCCAGAGGATATCACCAGTCTGGTTATCGCCACTATATACTGCAATCACCGCATTACCGACATTCTTGTTCGCTGTGTAATAACAACGTCCATCACCACCAAGTCTGATAGAAGATGCATCAATGAAACCCTCCACATCCTGCCATAACAGTTTGGCAGATTTTGGACTGATGTATGCTGACTCTGTATGAAATCCGACTCTAGGAATGATACCTTTCTGACCGTTACCTATAACAGTAGCCAAGAAAGAATGCTCACCTGTAGTATTTATCATATAACAGTTTGCAGTTTCCTCTTCCACTTGGGCTGGAACATCTTCTATCACGGCCTGATTGTTTTCCAACACGGTTGCGCTCAGCGGCATAATGTAATATTTGCCTGCCTCGAAGTCGCAAAGAGCCGTAGTAGTAAAAGAGACCTGATGTTTGTCAGTCAGGAACGTACATTCCCATGTCTTGCCACCTTGAGTTCCGGGAGCCGCCACAGCGTATGCTATCACCTTTTCCGAAAGCGAAGGCTGGTTGACGAAAGTCAGATTCAGGGAAGTGCTTTGAGCATCTGATGAACCTGTAAAACCGTTATCCAGATTGGTCAAGTCGTATGTATAACTACCTGTAACCGGAGCACCGGTTTTCAGTTCCACTCGCTGCAACTTCTCATCAGTCGACAAACCGTCCACACCGGTCAGGCTGATTTCAAAACGTACCAGTGAAACCATCTGCCGCATGTTCAGCTGATAGGTTCCGTTTCCCATATCCGTAATGACATCAGTTGCTTTTACATCGTATGCTGCAATCGAATTAACATCCGCATAAGCTTGTTCTGTAGGGATAGCTACAGGAATCGATTGAAGATTAACCGCCTGTTCATTATATGGATAGTAAGCATATTGCGGCACGTCACCCGAAGCTATACTTCCAAAAAAAGTCGTTTGAGCAGCAGGAGCTGTATGGTTCCCCGTGAACGGTGCGTTCACGGTATTGCCACCAAACATACCCACCTGGTCACCTACCGACCATTCCATCAGCAAAGCTCCGTCTTCTGCCATACTGCCCACTTGCGTGCGGGTTAACGGCATAGCAGAAAAGCCATCAAGTGTACCGTTAATACTGATCTGCTCTTGTGCAGGAGAGAAACTTTCATTCATCTCCGAGCAGGAAAACATCAGGGTGGCCACCCCCAAGAAACAGCCTATAAATCGAATGTTTTTCATCTACCGTTGCTTAAGTAAGAGAGTTAAGGGAGCCATCCGGCTTTATGCCGGACGACTGTTTTCCTTTTTAATTTATTTAATTACACTTCCTCCTGAGGTGTATGAAGCATCAGAAGCTGCAGCATTGTTTGTTGTACCTGAGGCTTTACGCAAGGCAAACTTAAAGTTATTATCAATAATGGTCTGAATCAGCCAGTCACTTTGATAAAGAGCACCAGAGCCTGCTTGTTTATCAGCATAATTTAACAATACTATTCCTAATGAAGCGTTCTGAGTACGTTCCTGTAATAATTGAACCGCATAGTTATTCAAATCTGCTGTCAGTGTTGGAATAGTAGGACTACCATTTGAATAACAACCACCTATATCATTCATGAACCAATAATTATGGCCCGTTCCATTAATATATTTATCCACACTTTCCTGGAATACCGTAGATATCTGATTTTTCTTTGTTACCAAATCTGCTGCTTCATTCGAATTTCCAATATGAGTAGCCTCTGAATAATACCAGTGCATTTCAGGACGACCTGTCTGGTTTGAATTCGGTGAACCCCAATAAAGAGCGACATCATCCATACCTTTTGTCCATGTTGAGAACAATGCAGGAATTGTAGCATTCGCATCAATATATTGACCCATGCCTGTTTGTCCGTCATTGTAATTCACTTTCAGCACAATATGTCCTCCCACATCTCCAAGCTTGGTATCTGGGGTAATCTGATCTGTATAGATATTATATGTATTGTTATTTTTAGTTTATTCAGCTCATATTCTATACCTTCAATCCAATATCGGTAAGCACCACCACCTGGATTATCACCTGTATAACTTGCAGCGTCATAAGTAATCTGCACAAAAGCAAACTCATTCTTTTATTTTTAGATTGTGCTTCGTCCAATAAGTCTTCAACTCGCTTAATATTGATTCCAAGTTGAACCTGTATATTTTC
>ENA-OQHA01000625-OQHA01000625.1-human-gut-metagenome-genome-assembly--contig:-NODE-625-length-16909-cov-2.892325_pt1 | contig 16909 bp, 23 predicted proteins | sample MGYA00242558_ERZ504707 | MGnify/ENA primary metagenome ERZ504707 (study PRJEB26092, sample SAMD00036197) | human gut metagenome | host: Homo sapiens | study: EMG produced TPA metagenomics assembly of...
TAATCGAGTAGGAGGAAAACGAAGTAGTTTTCTTCCTACTTTCGTTTTCCGACCTCTCACACCACCGTACGTGCCGTTCGGCATACGGCGGTTCTTTACTATGGATGCCTTTCGTATTCTTCGAAAGACACTTCCACGACATCTTCTTCAACCATCCATTTGTAGGTCTGCGCTCCTTTATACCCTTCGGATTCCGTCCTATCTCTTTAAAGGTAGCCCAATACTTCTGTTTTGGTTTTATGCATTCGTTCCAACAAACGGTAGTTTTCAGTTATGCCGTTTAAATAAAGTTTGGTCCTTCCCTATAGGCATACATGCCTTGGGTACTACGACCTCTGCTGACTTCTCACGGCAAGCTTTACTCCATCATGGTACTTCGAATCATTCATCCTCACCATATGTCCGTGAGACCTCCTCGGATAAGGGTATTAACTTTCAATCTTATGTCTGCTCCATTTACACTAACCGTCCCGAATAGCTATAGGGCTTTAGTTTGTTTCGCAACCTTACCCACGGTCATATGCCTTATATGAAGTTTCTGTTCGTCAGACCAGATGTTTGCCGCCAGCTTCTTTCAGATTCCAACTCGCGATGGACACCCTTGCTTTTGGCTGTATGATTCCCGCTATTAGGGCTCATTGGGGACTTGCACCCGTTAGCTAATACTCATGCCGAGCATACAAATAAAAAAGGGAATCTTCCCAGACTCCCAATCTTCATTAACCTTAAATCTAATACCATGAAAAACACGATGCAAAGATAGAGGTTTTATGTTATGCAACATAATAAAATCAACAAAAAGCCCCATTTATTAACTATATTTAATACTTTTCTTTTTTATATTGTAATTTAATTAGATTTATTTGTTTATTAAATAGACTAAACATATATTTGTTGAAATTTTTTTATGCATAATACATTACATAGATAAAAAATACAATATTAAGTTTAACCTATTACAATTTAGTTATGGAGAATTATACAAATAATATGGTACGCTACAATAGCATAATAAAAGCGTGTGTTCTTTTAGGGGAATTATGTATTTGTAGTGGATTATTTTATATCTTTTACCTATGGGCCATTTATAGGGGGAAATATACTGAACTAACAGCTACACTACCTCAAGTTTTAATCATAATTATATTATGCTATCTAATATGTAGCATTCAAGGAGGAGTAGTCTTACACCTGCGCAAAATATATCCATATCAGATAATCATGCGTGTATTCCGTAATGTTTTTTATTTTTCAATATTGACAGGTACAGTTTTAAGTGTTGGTAAATTCATGAATATATGTTCTCTGTTTTTTCCAGCCTATATTTCAACATTATTTCTTCTGCTAAGCCTTTTCCGACTTACATTTAGAGATATCTTAAAACGTTTCGTAGTCAAGGAAAGAATATACGTTATGTCGTATTAGTTGGAAGCACTTCTAATAATATTGAAATGTATCATGAATTATCGGATGATCCATCTACAGGTTATAAAGTTAATGGATATTTCGATGATAAGCCGAATCCAGAAATGCCCTCACAATGCTGCTATCTAGACGTCCAGAGGAAGTCCAAAATTATTTGAAAAAAAACTCATATATACATTATCTATTCTGTTGTCTTCCATCACACCGTAGCGAAATTATTGTACCAATTATCAATTATTGTGAAAACCATTTAGTACATTTTTATAGCGTACCAAATCTACATAATTACTTACATAATCGTGTATATTTTAATATGATGGGGAATGTACCTTATCTTAGTTTACGTCAAGATCCATTAAGCCGTACGGAAAATAAATTACTGAAACGTACATTTGATATTGTTTTCTCACTGTTATTCTTATGCACTTTATTCCCAATCATATTAATTATTGTAACAATCATTACAAAATTAACCATGCCGGGACCAATCTTCTTCCGTCAAAAACGTAACGGATTAAATGATAAAGAATTTTATTGCTATAAATTCCGTTCGATGAAAGTCAATGCCGAAGCAGATACGCTTCAAGCTACAAAAGATGACCCCCGAAAAACACGCTGGGGAAATATTATGCGTAAGACAAACATCGATGAACTTCCTCAGTTTATTAATGTACTGCTGGGAGACATGAGTGTAGTAGGACCACGCCCTCATATGCTAAAACATACCGAAGAGTACTCTAACTGATAAACAAATACATGGTACGCCACTTCGTAAAACCAGGAATTACCGGATGGAGTCAGGTTACAGGATATCGCGGAGAAACAAAAGAACTGAAAGATATGGAAGGCCGTGTAATAGGAGATATCTGGTATATTGAGCACTGGAGTTTCTGGCTTGATATCTATATCATATATAAAACTGTCAGAAATGCTATCCATGGCGAAAAGAATGCATATTAACATAATACCTTATAACATTAAAGCCGTATCAAAGTGAAACAGAAGTGCCTCAAAAGTTAAACACAAAACTTTGGGGGCACTTCACTTCAAACAAAATTTGATTCGGTTTTTTTTATTTCTGTAAATTATAATCAAAGCATGATATACGCAAACAGTTCCAACTTCACCACATCCCTTTTTTATTTATTAGCGTCTGACAGATATACCTAATCACTTGATTATAAAAACCATCACGCAGAAAACAGGTTGGTATGACAATACCAAACACGCTCCTTCAGACATATATAAACAAATGAAAAATTCTACTAGACAATATAAGTTCTACTCTAAATAAAAATAACCATACTCAGCATGAAAAATCGAAGCACTCCCTTTCTTCTGACTATCCGGTTATAACCATTTTGCAACAATCTCCTCCGTCCGCTCCCAAAGTTCCTGTGACTGGCGATGATGAGTATACTTTTCCGATAAAACCTTAGTCGACAGCTGACATTCAACGTGCCAGTACGTTTACCGGCCTCTTCATCGAGTAAAAGGCAGATTGCTGTAGCAGCTCCTTGCCGAGGTGTACGGATAAAAGGGCGGAAGAAAATATCAGTCAACGGATCGAACCACATATGCATGGTGATAATGTCTGTCGAAACGATACCCGGATCAGCAGCATTAACTACAACTCCCCGCTCTTTCAGACGTTCAGCCAATTCAAAGGTAAAGAGTGTAAGCGCCAGTTTCGTATTGCTATATACAGGAATCCGCCAAAAGCTGCCCTTCTTCCCCTTTATGAAAAAATCAGGAAAATCCAGTTTCCCTATCGCATACGTACAAGACACCATATTGAGGATACGGCTCCCCTTGCCCATCAGCGGCAATAATTTGCGAGTCAGTAAATAATGTCCCACATAATTAACACTTACCGTACGCTCCAGCCCATCTTCCGTTATATGGAATCCGGTTTCCATCGTCCCGGCATTATTCATCAGCAAATCCAGCCTGTCTCCACGCTCCAGCATCCGGCAGGCAAAAGCGTTTACAGAAGCCAGCGAGGACAAATCTATCGACATCACCATAATATCAGCATTACCTGTTTCCTCTATCAAAAGCTTCCGCTTAACCTCAGCTTTTTCAGCATTATAACATGCCATTACCACGCTATATCCAAGCCAAGGCTACCGCACGGGTTATTTCCGCTTCCCATACCACCGTCTGCTCCTGTTATTATCGCTAGTCCTTTTCTCTATCAACCTCTACTCTCTATGCGTTCAATTTCTTTTTTCAGGCAATCCGGCAATTCTTCCTGCAGGTGTTGATGACATGCCATATCAAGTGTATACATACGGGCTATGCAATAATTACTATGCTTACAACTGCAACGGGCATTTTCTTCCATGCGCATACGGTTTACAAATCCTGGTTCATTAAGCAATGCACGCCCCATTTGTACGGCTTCGAAACCATCGTTAAGTACCTCATCAATCTTCTGACGGGTAACCAGACCACCTACATATACCAACGGCATATCCAGTGCTTCTCTGAATTTTAACGCATCATCCAGAAAATAAGCTTCGCGGAAAGGCACTGAAGGAATCATCATTTCCCCACCAGACGAACACCATATTTCAGCCACCAGCAAGTCATATAATGTGTCATGCTACGGATAGGCATTTCTCCCCTCATTACATACATCGGTGCTTTACTTACAAAACCGCCACTCAAGACCAGAGCATGGGCTCCCGACTGCTGTAATCTGCGTGCCACCTGTAGCGATTCCTCCAACTCCATTCCGCCACGGAAACCGTCGCGCATGTTCATCTTCACCAGTACAGCCATGTCATTACCAGCTGCTGTCATCACTTCATCCATTACCATATCCATAAAGCGCATCCGATTTTCCAGTGAACCTCCAAAGATATCCTTACGATGATTGGTGGCAGGAGAAAGAAACTGACTGATCAGGTAGCCATGTCCGGCATGTATTTCCACAGCATCGAATCCGGACTCGCGTGCCAAACAAACAGCTCTGCCATACGCACGAGCCATTTCCGGCAACTCATCGGCACGAAGCCCGCGCACAAAACGTGGGCGAATAAAGATTGAACCCACTGCTGGCTCCTACGGGCAGACAACCACAAATGCTTTTATGCGACATATTTCCGCAATGCCCCAGCTGAATGCTGGCAGCTGCTCCTTCTGCATGAACCGCATCGGTGAGCCGACGGAGACCAGATACAATCTCCGGACGCATCCATAGCTGGCGGTCGAACGACAAGCCACTACGAGTAACAGCTGCATAGGCTACAGTCGTCATACCCACTCCTCCGGCAGCTACCGAACGATGATAATCGAGTAGCTGTTCCGACGGTTTATTTCCAGGGCACATGCTTTCGAAGCTGCTGAACGAATGGTACGATTGCGCAACGTCAATGGTCCCAATTTCACCGGAGTAAATAGTTTTGAATTCATAACAATCTGATTAAAATAAACATCACAGATGAGAAAGCCTTCATAAAATCTCAAGAGATCTGCTCATCTTTCAACGTATGAACAAGAATTCTAAGGCGAACTCTCAATATATATAAGGAATAATTCTCTTTTTGTCTTTAAGGGCTTCACATCCAAACTCTTCACGATAACGCCGATAGATGGCATCAGCACGAGGTACTAAATTGGCAGCTGTCCACCACACAAAAACCCATGCAGCAGGCGAAGCTGTCAACAAGGCAAAACCTGTCCACTCAATCAGTTCACCCAAATAATTGGCAGACGTAACATAACGGTAAAACCCTTTCTGCGGCAGATAATGTTTCGTATCGCCTGGCTTCCGCAAATGACGGATTACATAATCCGAATGAAGATTGATACTCATTCCGGCGATAAACAGTGCCAACCTATCCAAGGGAAAGAGTGCATCCAATAGCCGCAGCCTTCAGCATACAAATCTTCAGCAGACGGATAAGAAAAGAAACTTGTTATGAGCAGCATACCGTTCAGTATATTAAAGACAATCCCCATAGCTACAATGGCAACCGGCATACGACTTTTGCCTCTCATCAGCAGCGGGAAAACAAACGAACGCTGAAAATAATGCAACAAAAACAGGCAGGCAAAGACAAACTGAGGAGCAAAAACGTCAATATCACTAGACAGCCACCCCACAGCATAATAACGAAAGCCGGAGCCTCCATCAGCATCCAAGCTAACTTATTAGGCAAAGAGATTCCCCACGAGGATGTACGGAACATACCATATCCTGCCCTCACAAAATAAAGTGCCACAAATACTACCGCGCCTGCCACAGACATAGCATAAAGAAGGAATTGATAGGTGTCGTGACTCATAATCTTCGATTTAGAACAACAATCAAAGATACAGAAAAAGGAATCAGAATCAATGGTTTAAAAAATAGAAAAAATCCCCTTTCCTGCTTTAATTCTTTTCATATCATATATAAAAGACAAAAGCGGGAAAAGGAGGAAACGTCCTGTTCTTTCAGAATAATGTCAGCATATTTCTGAAAAAACATCAGCAGAAAATTTTCAGTACAAAACTTCAAAAAGACTTGGAAGGCATTTCTGAAACCTTGTACAAATTAATCACACTTTATCAGCATGCTTTAAAGCTCATATCAAGACCTTTTACAGAATGTGTCAAAGCACCTACGGAAATGAAATCAACACCACATTCTGCGTAATCGCGTAGTGTATCGAAAGTAATACCACCCGATGACTCAAGCTCTACACGTCCGTTTACCATTTCTACAGCCTTACGTGTATCTGCCGGAGTAAAGTTGTCAAGCATGATACGGTCAACTCCACCCAAATCGAGAACCTGCTGCAATTCGTCGAAGTTACGTACCTCAATTTCAATTTTCAGATCCTTACCTTTAGCCTTGCAGTATTCACGGGCACGCGTGATAGCCTTATCAATACCACCGGCAAAATCCACATGATTGTCTTTCAACAGAATCATGTCAAACAGACCGATACGATGATTTACACCACCACCGATTTTAACAGCCATTTTTTCAAGAATACGCATACCCGGTGTTGTCTTTCTAGTGTCGAGCACACGAGTCTTGGTTCCTTGCAGACGTTCTACATAACGGTGTGTCATCGTAGCAATACCACTCATACGCTGCATAATGTTCAGCATCAGTCGTTCGGTCTGAAGCAATGACTGGATCTTTCCTTCTACCACCATAGCTACGTCACCCGGCTTTACATGTGTACCGTCTTCAATGAAAACTTCCACTTTCATTTCAGGATCAAAACGGTGGAATACTTCTTTTGCCACTTCAATACCGGCAAGAATACCTTCTTCCTTTATCAGAAGTTTTGATTTTCCCATAGCATCGGCAGGGATACACGATAATGTGGTATGGTCGCCATCGCCGATATCTTCTGCAAACGATAAATCAATCAAGCGGTCGATTAAATCCTTAACAACTTTTTCGTCCATTTTATTTCTTGTTTTAAATACGTTTTCTTACTGGCAAAGGTAAGGATAATCCTTATCTTTGCAAAAAGAATAAATTAAAACAAGACAGAAAATGAAATTTACGTTACTAGTTGTCGGACGGACAGTCGAGAAACATTACATCACCGCCATTAACGATTATGCAGAGCGTACGAAACATTATATCTCTTTCGACATAGAAGTCATCCCGGAGCTTAAGAACACCAAAAGTCTGAGCATGGAGCAGCAGAAGGAAAAAGAAGGAGAACTGATTCTGAAAGCCCTACAGCCGGGCGATGTACCTGTGTTGCTCGATGAACATGGCAAGGAGTTCCGCTCAGTAGAGTTCGCTTCTTGGGTAGAACGAAAAATGCATACAGTCAGCAAACGGCTGGTATTCATTATCGGCGGACCTTATGGATTTTCTCCTGCCGTATATGCAGTCGCCCAAGAAAAAATTTCCCTTTCGAAAATGACATTCTCACACCAGATGATTCGGTTGATATTTGTGGAACAGCTCTATCGTGCCATGACTATCCTGAACAACGGTCCGTATCACCACGAATGAAAACATCATATCACACATCGTATAAGGCTGGACTAAATAGAATTACTTAAGTAAAATAACCGATACTTTCAAACAAAAATCCCCTGCTTTAGCCTTAATCCATTCCGATTAAGTGCTTAAAAGCAGGGGATTTTGTACTTTAACCTATAAAATTATAAGTAAATCGATTCGTTTTTTGTACTGTAAGACACACTCATGCGACTATTATCTGCTCCCGTCTATCGGGTAGCAGTTCTTTTCATCTGCTTGATCAGCTTCTTGGTTTCGGCATCCACCCGATACGATTCGATTATTTTCTGCAACGTCTTATTGTATGTAAAATCATCCAGTGCATTATTCTGCTTCAGGTATCGCATGGTAATTTCAGGGAACTTTACAAAGCAGACTGACAGCGCCCATGCCACTGCCATTTTCACGTAATACCCATCGTGACGGATAGCATCATATTCTTCCAGCAGTTGTTCGATATGTTCGTCATCAATAAAAAGTTGCATACTCATCACAACCCCAAATCGAATTTCATACTCTCCCTGTGCGTGCATCCAGCCAACTAAGTAATGCCACAACCGCTCCTTGTTTTCGGCGACGAATCTTTTCCCTCCTCCAAATTTAAAGGTATCACAAACCGACCAGCTGTTTATTATCCATACAAAGCGAGTAACGCGCTGCAAGTAGTATTCAACATCCGCATCAGGTTTGATACAGCCTAATACCATCCCCTGCAACATACGTTCTTCCATATAGAAAGTATCGGCAGTAAGCAGATACTCCTCCCAGTCCGTATGCGAAATCCGTACTGCAAGTTTACGCAAATCAGGAATTCTTATTCCCAACACATGTTCCACACCCGGATTCAGACTCTCAGCAAAAGACTTATTTCCTCTTTCTGCCAACTCCAGTAAATGTTCCTTTATGGTCAGGTTATCCAATCGGTATTCTTTCATCTTTATACACTGTTAAAACTATCTTCCCGCAAAGATAAGAACAAGCATACCTAGTAGTAGGTATTTAACAACTTTTTTTACCAATTAATAGGTATTGATGCCCTAAAGCATGTGGAATACCTTTGCGCTTGTTAAGAACCAACAAAATTAGAAAACAAATGAAAAGTAAAATGTTCCTGTTTTCACTTTGTATCGCAGCAATAAGCACACACGCATTTGCTGCAAACGAAGCCGAGAAAACAAGCCAAAGCAGCGAAGAGGCTGTGACAGAAATGAAAGCCCAGAAACGTTCTATCTTAAAAACGGAAGAAAACGGTAAAGGGTTGACCATAGGAGGATATGGAGAGGCTGTATATAGCCATAACTTTTATTCGGACAAATATATACGCTATACGGCAAAAGACCCAGCGTATACAAGGGACAGTCGCACGGACGTTTCGACTTGCCACATGTGGTACTTTCCTGAATTATAATTTTGGTCATGGATGGTCAATGGGAAGTGAAATAGAGTTTGAGCACGGTGGAACGGAAAGTGCCATTGAAATAGAGGAAGAGGAAGCCGGAGAATATGAAAGTGAAATAGAACGTGGCGGAGAAGTTGCTCTCGAACAGTTCTGGATCCAGAAATCTATCTGTCCGGAATTCAACATCAAACTGGGGCACATTATTGTTCCGGTAGGTGGAACAAACCAAAACCATCTGCCGACGGAGTTCTTTGGAGTCTATCGTCCTGAAGGAGAAAATACCATCCTGCCTTGTACCTGGCATGAAACAGGTATCAGCTTGTGGGGACGTGCAGGTGACTGGCGCTACGAAGTTTTATTGGTTCCAGGCCTCGATTCTGACCGTTTCAACCGACTGAACTGGATTCAAGGCGGTGCAGGCAGTCCATATGAATTTAAAATCGGTAACTCCGTAGCAGGAGCTTTCCGCATCGATAATTATTCCATTAAGGGACTGCGCCTCTCTCTCAGTGGGTATGCCGGCAATTCTTTCAACAACTCACTGAATGACTATAAAGACAGCGATAAGTATAAAGACGTAAAAGGAACTGTCATGATTGGGGCTTTCGATTTTAATTACAATGATCACAACTGGATAGTACGCGGGAACTTCGATTACGGTCATTTGAGTGATGCCGATAAAATTACGGAAGTCAATAAAAAGATGAGCAACAACTCTCCTTCCCCACAACAGAATGTTGCAGAAGCGGCTATTGCCACCGGTATAGAAGCTGGATACAATGTATTCTCACAAATCAATAAATTGAATGACAAAGGACAGAAGCTATATGTTTTCGGACGTTACGATTATTACGACTCTATGCATAAGACCAGTACGCCCATTTATAAATTCTGTGGACGCAATCGCATAGCAGCCGGAGTAAATTATTATCCCATCCACGATATCGTAGTAAAAGGTGAATATTCCATCGGTCTGATGCGAACACCTTACAACAATGAACCCGCCATATCGATTGGCGTAGCATATGCAGGATTCTTCACTAAATAAAAACAACAAGAAAGCAAATTTTATTAACCACAACTTAAAATTCAAAAAAGATGAACATGTTTTTTAAATTTCCTCTTTGTATGACAGTTGTTACCATTATGGCAACAAGTATGATTTCATGTAGTGATAACAATAACGGGAGTAATACATCCAACGGTTTATCAGACGAAGAACAAGCATTAAAAGAAGCTATCGTTCCATACGTAGACAATACCGTTATCCCTACTTATACGGTTATGGCAGACGAAGCTATTCTAATGAGTGAAGCATGCACAAAAGCCAAAGAAGCTTACCTCAGTGGCGATAAGAGTAAAGCAACCGAATATGTGACAGAAGCATGCGAACACTGGACAGAATCACGTAAGGCATGGGAGTTGAGCGAAGCATTTCTGTTTGGTGCAGCTGCCGATTACAATATCGACCCCCATATCGATTCATGGCCTCTCGATCAGGTTGCACTAGATAATTTGCTGAATAATCAGAAAATGATGGATGCCATCGGTGAAGGCGATTTCGATTATATCACAACAAACCTAGGTTACGGTCTGCTAGGTTATCATGCTTTGGAATACATCCTGTTCCAGCTTACTGACGACTCACATAGAGAACCAAGAAACTTTGAGAAGACTTATAGCTACAGCGGACAGGTAGTAAATATAACGAACAATCATCTGATTTACATGGCAGGAGTTGCCGAAGATTTACGCAATCAGTGTATCCGCCTGGAGGCTTCATGGGCTGGCATGAATAATATCAGTACACAAAAACAGGAAATCCTTACCGAAACAGAACAAGAGCCGACTTTCAATTACGGTACAAGTATGAAAACAGCCGGACAAGGCGGAAGCAAATATACCAGTTATACCGTTGCCGCACAAGAATTGATTCAAGGATGTATCGATATCGTAGATGAAGTATGTACGCAAAAAATCGGACGTCCTAACTCAGGTCAGAGTGCCGACGACAAAAATTATATCGAATCACCTTATGCACTAAACTCGGTTGTCGACTTTGTCGATAATATCAAAAGTGTAAAAAATGCATACGAAGGAATCAGCTACGATGGCAAAAACAATGCAACATCTGTCAGCGCTTACGTTTCAACAGTCGACCAGGCCACAGATACAGAAGTAAAAGCGCTGATAGATGAATCCATTACCAAAATACAGGCTATACCAGAACCGTTTGCAAAAAATGCAACAGGAGCCGAAGCTGATGCAGCCATAGCATCTTTAAGCAAGTTATCTACAGCATTGAACAAAGCCAACAAAGCTCTTTTGAAATAAGAGCAATCAATTTCTCGCAGAATAAAATAGCTTTAAACAGTCATCTTGAATTGAGGTAAAGACACCCTAAATTCCGATTCAAGATGGCTGTAACAGCTTAGGAACAAAAATTTTACTTATGAAAACAAAGTTCTTATATCTGATAAATTCATTGTTCGTTGCCAGTGCCATAACAGCATGTAGTGACAATGAGAACCAGTATGTACCGTCCGACAATCCCGAAAATAACGAAAAGCCCGAATGGTATTACACCGGAGGCCAACTAGGTACTGCATACCTGACAACATCGAATGCCCTGGAACAGCCAACAGAACCCATCGAAGCTAATGAAGAGATGAGCCAGCGCTTTAAAAATGGTGAACAACTTTTCGAAAAAATGTATATGAACAATCATTCCGGAGTACGTAAAGGATTAGGGCCGGCATATGTACGCAGTTCGTGTATCCATTGTCACCCCGGATACGGTCACGGAAAACGTAATCCTGCCGGTGCTTTTCAAACTACATCAATAGGAAACGGATGTCTGCTTGTCGTTTACAATCCTGATACAGACGGATATGTAAGTTGGCTTACAGGAATGCCTCAGGGACACGCAACTCAGCCTTTCAAAGCTCCGCTGGATGAAAGCAAGGTCATCATTGAATGGAAGAAATATACCGACGAGTGGGGAAATAAATTTCCCGACGGAGAAGTTATGACCTGGAGTATCCGGAAGTTACACTTGCTGCTGATGCTGTATATGCAAAAAATGAAGGAGTAATCAGCAGTCTGGGCAACTATAAGTGCTCTTGGAATCTACCATCGGTATTTACGGAACCGGACTGCTGGATGCCATCAGCGATGATGATCTGAAAGCACAATATGCCAAAGAAGAGCAAGACGGTTACATGCAAAACGGTCTAAACGAAGCTTTCTTCAAAAATGGAGAATGGGTAAAGCAATACAGCAATACGAAAGTCACAGATGTCAATCCTGACTTTAGCGATAAAGGAGAACAGCACCCTTTCAGATTTACTTATGCCCTGAGCAGAGGACCACTGCAAGACGCTGCCGGAGCGAACGCTATGTGGAATATCACAAACGTAACACGCAGCAACCGCCGCTATCATTATCTGGATACTTATTTTGCTAGTGCCAGCGGAGAGGATAAAACGGTTTACGGAGGAAGTTCATGGGTAAAAGCCTCAGCCAATGATCCGGAAGTACAGGCTGGTTATCAATCATACATTGAAGAAGTCGATCCTGATAAAATCACCCGACCTGGCATGCAGATGATTATACAGACAAGACGCAGGTAGCCAGAGCCATTGCCGCATATCTCACTTCTCAAGAGCTGGATGTAGAAATGGATGATGAAGATTTTATCGATTTCATGGTATGGCATCGTGGATTAGCCGTTCCTGCCGCACGTAATGTGGACGATCCGGACGTGATAAAAGGCAAGGAACTGTTCGACAGATAGGATGTGCTTATTGCCATCGTCCATCATGGACAACAGGAGATGATAACTTTTACGATCCAAACGGATTCTTTACCAAAGGTGACAGCCGGTTGCCAAGATATCCCAACCAGACAATCTGCCTTACTCCGACCTCGTACAACATAAGTTACATATGGAAAACGACATCCGGACCGGCTGGTGTCGTACCACTCCGCTATGGGGACGAGGATTGCATCAGATGTGTACCGGTTCGGCCACAGCCGACCGTCTGCACGATAACCGCGCACGAAACGTCATCGAAGCCATTATGTGGCATGGAAACACTAAAAGTGATGCACGAATGACTGTCGAAAAGTTCCGCAATCTGTCGAAAGCCGAGCGCGATGCAATTGTAAAATTCATTGACTCAATCTGATCATACATTTAAAGGAGAACGAGGACTTTCATACAACAAAAAAGGTCTGAACTCTCTCCAAAAGAAACGAATCTAAAAAACTATTGCTGTCCGATAAAACTTTTAAGTCATCAATAAGCATTAACTTAAAAAGGGGCCTATCCATAAAAACAACACTGATAATCATCCTATTTAATATGTTTATCGGACACTAATATAAAAAACAGATTCTACCACGGATTACACATACAGATACAGATTTTCCCATACAATATATAAAATAACCTATTATCAGTTTGTATAGTCCGTGGTAATATTTAATCTCCTTATATTCTTCCTCCCACAAGTAAAAACAATAAACAGAATGACTAATATATTAAAAAAAGCGACTTTTGGATTATGGATATTTCTGCTCATCATGATGATTGCAGCCACCATTATCGAAAAGCTATATGGAACCACCGTTTCGTCAACATACTTTTACGGCTCTCCTTTCTTTATAGGTCTTTGGATAGCCACAACATTACTTTCATTACTCTATATCATCAAGCGCCATATCATAAGGAATAAAATAGTATACTTGCTCCACCTGTCTTTCATTCTTATTTTATCGGGAGCACTTACTACACACATCTGGGGAATACAAGGAAACATACACCTTCGACAAGGAGAAACTCCAGTCACTACTTTCAATAAAAATGACGGACAAAAAGCCGATTTGCCATTTTCTGTTTCATTAAAACAGTTCCAGTTAACGTACTATCAGGGAACATTCGCACCAATGGATTTCATCAGCATACTAAACGTTTATGACGGTCCTCAGATGCACGAAGGAAGTGTTTCCATGAATCACATCTATACTTACCGCAATTACCGTTTTTATCAATCGACATATGATGCCGATAAAAAGGTAGTACGCTATCCATTGCATACGATCCTTACGGAATAGCCTTACCTATACGGGATATGCTTTCCTGTTGCTCTCGTTTATCCTGTTCTTTTTGACAAACACAGCTATTTTCGGAAATTATTAAATCATCCTGCCTTAAAGAAAATTACCGTATGTATACTACTCTCTACAAGTGTGATTACTATGTTCGGAGCATCTGTCCCCCCTTCCTTACCTAAAGAAACAGCCAACGAGTTTGGTAAGCTATACGTCTATTACAACGACCGTATCTGCCGCTTCAGACATTGGCAAAAGAGTTTACAACCAAACTTTACGGCAAATCCAATTACAAGGGATTAACACCGGAACAGGTGCTGACCGGATGGCTTTTCTTTTACGAGCAATGGAAACAAGAACCAATGATTCTTATCAAAGACAAAGAAGTACAAAAGCTGCTGGGAGCAAAGGGAAAATATGTCCGTCTTGCCGACTTTGCAGGCTCTACCGGATATAAACTGGAACAAATATCACCTTCCGATAGGAACGCAAAACCACACGGGCCATAGAAGAAGCAAATGAAAAGTTCAGTCTGGCAAGCATGCTATGCACAGGAAACTTATTGAAGATATATCCTTACCTTGATAAAAACAATGCACAGCCAATATGGTATTCACTGACTGACGACCTGCCAGTATCCATGCCTCATGAGCAATGGGCATTTATACGTTACAGTATGAATCTTATAGCCGAGAAGTAGCCCATCAAGCATACAATGAAGTCAGAATACTACTCGATAAAACAAAAAAATATCAACAGAAAGAAGCAAGAGGTTTCTTGCCTTCAGACATACGTTTCGGCGCTGAGATGTTATACAATCGTATGAACTTTACCCGCCCACTTGCTATGTTCAGCCTCACAATCGGCATATTATCATTCTTTTTATACTGCTGGAAAATGGCGAAACAACGCAACAGCAGTAAAAAACAGAACAGCATACTGCTTGCAATGCTAGGTATCGTATTCATTTATCTTATGATACTTATCGGGCTAAGAGGATTTATAGGCGGACACCTCCCTATGTCAAATGGTTACGAAACGATGCAACTCATGTCCGTATGTGCCATACTGCTGACTTTCTTACTCTATCGAAAGTTTGAAGCCGCTATTTCATTCGGCTACATACTATGCGGACTGACCTTGCTTGTTTCGATGTTCGGTGAATCCAATCCCTCCGTTACCCAGCTCATGCCAGTACTCTCCTCCCCTCTGCTAAGTATTCACGTAGTAACAATTATGCTCTCGTATTCACTACTGGCATTCGTCATGCTGAATGGTATCACGGCAATCATCTTAGGATACACACGCACAGACTGCATGAGCAAATCATTCGCTTACAAATCATCAGCCACATCATTTTATATCCCGCTGTATTCCTCATGGCAGCAGGTATCTTTATTGGAGCAATCTGGGCAAACGTATCATGGGGAAGATACTGGGGATGGGATCCCAAAGAAGTATGGGCACTCATCACCATGCTGGTATATGCAGCCGCTCTACATCCTGCATCACTGTCCTCTTTCCGACACCCGATGTTCTTCCACTGGTTTGCAGTAATCGCTTTTTTAAGTGTACTTGTCACATACTTTGGTGTCAACTTTATTATGGGAGGTATGCACAGCTACGCATAAGAAAACATTATTCGTTTTTACTTGTCATTCTGTTTTAAGAATGAAAAATGGAGGCCAGTGCGTGACGCATCGGCTCATGATTTATTTACCTGCTCCCGCAGGAAAAACTAACTATTCTCTATTTATTTTATCAATAAACTTCTACTTTGCTTGCCAAAGCTTTACATTTATCGCGCAAAGCATCCAGGTCACCGTCATTCTTATCGTAGCATACTACTACACCCATACGGCGATTCAGCTTCGTATACGGTTTTCCGAAAATACGGAGGTATGTGTTAGGCTGCGAGCAAACCAGTTCTTCTCCCCGGTAGCGCGGAGTGTCCTTGCTGGCAATAGGAGAAAGAATAACGGCACTGGCACCGATATGTTCCTGAGTAATACCCGGAATAGGCAATCCCAATACAGCATACAGATGAAGTTCGAACTCGTTCAGGTTCTGTGTATTGGCAAGTGTTACCATACCTGTATCATGCGGACGAGGAGAAAGTTCAGAGAAATAAACTCCATTGTCGTGACTCAGGAAAAATTCAACTCCCCAAAGGCCATAACCAGTCAACGCTTCAGTAACTTTTGCCGCCATCTTCTGAGCCTCAGCAAGATGTTCCGGAGCAATGTGAGCAGGCTGGAAGCTTTCGCGATAGTCACCACCTTTCTGTACGTGTCCGATAGGCGGACAGAACAGTGTCGGACCATTTTTCTGTGTAACTGTCAGCAACGTGATTTCGCTGTCGAACTTAACAAACTCTTCCACGATCAGCTCCTTAATATCACCACGGCTGCCTTCACATCCGTATGCCCAAGAGTATTCCAAATCTTCAGGACCTTTGGCTACCGATTGTCCCTTACCAGATGATGACATCAACGGTTTGATAACGCACGGATAACCAATCTTTTCAGCAGCTTCCTTCAGTTCGTCAAACGACTTTGCATAATAATATTTCGCCGTCTTCAAGCCCAGTTCCTTAGCAGCAAGGTCGCGGATTGCCTTACGGTTCATCGTAAAGTTTACGGCACGTGCACTCGGTACAACCTGAATACCTTCTTTTTCCAGATGATAAAGACGTTCGGTGCGGATAGCCTCAATTTCAGGCACAATAATATCGGGATGATATTTTTTCTACCACACGGTCGAGCGCATCGCCATCCAGCATACTAAATACTTCACAAGCATCTGCTACCTGCATGGCGGGAGCACCTGCATACGAATCACATGCGATAACGTACTGACCAGACGTTGGGCAGCAATCACAAACTCTTTTCCTAATTCGCCGGAACCCAGCAAAAGTACTTTTCTTAGTCATATCTTAACAGTTTAATCCTTTTTTCTTTCAGCAAATGATAACGATTTCT
>ENA-OQHA01000626-OQHA01000626.1-human-gut-metagenome-genome-assembly--contig:-NODE-626-length-16906-cov-11.180642_pt1 | contig 16906 bp, 20 predicted proteins | sample MGYA00242558_ERZ504707 | MGnify/ENA primary metagenome ERZ504707 (study PRJEB26092, sample SAMD00036197) | human gut metagenome | host: Homo sapiens | study: EMG produced TPA metagenomics assembly of...
CCTAATACGGAATCTATTATTAGATTAATTGGTGCAGTCCTTCAAGATGATCATAATGAATGGAGTGTAGGTCATAAAATCTTTGATATGAAAGAGTATTATGATAAACTAAGCTCCATTCAGTCAAATCTCCTGAAGATAAAAGCAGCGTAGATAAAACCACATAACTGAAAGATGAATTTACACACAAATTTGGACTTGACTCATAAGCCGGAAAAAATCGCGTGAAAAAGTAGCTGAAACCGCAAAAATCCCCAAAACAGCTCCCAAAATCAGTCCATAAGCCGAAAAAAATCCAGAAAAAAGTAGCTGAAACCGCAAAAATCTCCAAAACAGCTTAAAAATTAGAGGCTTCTGGCATAATAGTGGAAGCCTCTAATTATTTCACATAAAAAGAGCCTCCACATTTCTGTGCAAGCTTCTTTTAAAAACTAAAAAATATATTGTTTTTTATATGTCCTGAAACATCAGTAAAATCAATGACTATGAATTATGTAATTCTCTCAATTATTTCATTTTTTGAAATAATTTTGACATGATTAGAAATGAATGTTAAAATATAGTTAACAAAAAGGTGCTACCTATAACAACGGTTCGCCTGATCATTTACTTAGTTAAAATAACCGTTCAGTTTCCAGGCTGTGGCGGTTATTTTTTTGTGGTCTTACTGCCATTGAAACCAATCGCATATCCAAGACCAAATGAGGTTAAACAGAGACTGAGCACTGCAATCAAAAAAACCGGCAGCCAACGGCTGCGGTTTTAGATGAAAGAAAGGTTAAATTATGATGAAAAACAAGAGTCTAACATTCCGGTTCGATAAGTCCGTATGTATGTCCTTTTCTCTTGTAGACTACATTTACTTCGTCATTCTCTGCATTTCTGAATACGAAGAAATCGTGGCCTGAGAGCTCCATCTGGATGCATGCATCCTCAGGATACATAGGCTTCATACCAAATCTCTTTGTACGGACAATCTTGATTTCCTCGTCCTCTGCATCGTCTGCCTCCACGAAATCATCCTGGAATATCGCCGGTGCATACTTCTTTGCTGAAATCTTGGTTCTGTATTTGCGAAGCTGTCTCTCGATTACTTCCTCTACTAGGTCAATTGATACGTACATATCGTTGCTGACCTGCTCTGAACGGATAACATGTCCCTTTGCCGGATAGTAACCTCGATTTTCTGTCTATCCTTTTCTACGCTGAGTGTAACGTATACGTCTGTGTCCGGTTTAAAAAACTTCTCCAGCTTTGACAGCTTCTCCTCTACTGCCTGCTTAAGCCCCTCTGTTAATTCGATGTTTTTTCCTGAAATTGTTATTCTCATGATGTCCAACCCCTTTATCGTTTATTTGATACGTTGTCTGTATCATGTAAATATTATACCATAAATTTCTTTTTCATCAATCATTTTTATGCAATTTATATAAATAATCAAGGGTTTATTTACGGTTTTTCGCGAAATCGCTTGATTTCGCTATGATTAGGGATTTCATCAGAATAAAAAACATCAAGTCGAGTGATTTTTTATACACTATCGCAACATTTCTCAACTACAACAGCACATCTAAGCTATCACAACGTTTCTAAGCTACCACAGCGCATCTAACCTATCCCAGTGCCTCAAGCTGAGAGGAAAGCTCCTCCCACGCCTCCATATCTATAAGGATTTCTTCCTCGAGAGCGTCTATCTCGTTTTGGATTTCCGTGAGCTTTGAGTAGCTTGACTGATACTCCGGCTTCATGAGCTCAGCCTTGAGCTCATCGAGCTTTGCTTCCTTGACCGCCAGGTCCTCCTCGGCCTTTTTGACCTTTTTTTGTATCTTTGAGCGTTCCTTGCCCGGGTTGTAGTATGCCTTGCCTGTTGATGAGACAGCCATGCCGCCTGCCTGGCTGCACTATTTGCATTGGTGCTTTCGCCCACATTACCTGCTGCAGCATTTTGTGACGTGCTCCGGTTTGCATCACTGCCGGTCTGACTGCTGCCGTTCTGACTTATCACACCGCCAAATATTGCATTGCCTCTGTATGCATTTTTGCTCTCCTCTGCCTCACGATCGAGCTTTTCCTGATACTGCTCATAGCCAAACTGATAGAGATTGGTCGTGCCGTCCTCGAACACAAGCAGCTGTGTGGCTACCTTTTTCACAAAATATCTGTCGTGTGATACAAAATCAGTGTGCCCTTGTAGTCCTTAAGCATGCTCTCCAGCGTTTCCTTGCCTACGATATCCATATGGTTAGTTGGCTCATCGAGCACGAGCACGTTCGGTCTGGTCTTTAAAATCTTGCAAAGCGCCAGTCTGACTTTTTCTCCTCCTGAGAGCATATTTACGTTCTTGAACACGTCCTCCCCTGAAAAAAGGAAGGCTCCGAGTGCATTTCTGGCCTCGGTTTCCGTGAGATTCGGATACTCATCCCAGAAATCATCGAGCACAGTCTTGTTGCTTGTATACATGGCCATCTGCTGGTCGAAATATCCTATCTGCACGTTGGTTCCAAAGCGGTACTCGCCTGAAAGTGCAGGGATCTTACCCACGATAGTCTTTAAAAATGTCGATTTTCCAAGTCCGTTTCCACCGAGTATGCCAAGCTTTTCGCCTCTTTTCAAATCGAGCGACACTACGGAGAGCGGATGGTCATAGCCGATTGCAAGCTCTGATGTATAAAGCACATCGTTTCCGGTCTCCTTTTCGGGCTGGAAATTGGCATGGAAGGTCTTGTTGTCGTACTTGTCCGGCGCCTCGATAATCACCATGCGGTCGATAGCCTTCTGCTTTGACTGCGCCATGGATGTCTTGGTCGGCTTGCCCTTGAAGCGCGTAACCATACGCTGCAAACGCTCTATCTCCTTCTGCTGGGCGATGTGATCCTTCATCTGCTTGTCGTAGTTTTCCTTTTTGCGGGCAATAAAATTGGTATAATTGCCCGGATAGCGCCTTGCTGTGCCGTACTCTATCTCGTATACCACATCTACCACATTGTCGAGAAACATACGGTCATGGGATACGACAACCACTGCCTTCGGGTACGACTTCAGATAGCCCTCAAGCCACTCAATCGTCGTGACATCAAGGTGGTTGGTCGGCTCGTCCAAAAGCAGTATGTCAGGCTTTGACAAAAGCAGCTTTATGAATGCTATCTTGGTCTGCTGCCCTCCGGAAAAGTCACGGATTGGCTTTTTACGCTCGTCGTCAGAGAAGCCGAACTTGCGGATCATGACCTCATATTCCTTCTCATAATAGTAGCCGCCATCATCCTTGAAAGCTTCCTCCATCGCGGTATATCTGGCTACCTTTTCATCGGAATAATCATGCTCAAGCTCTGCCGCCGCGCGCGCAAGCTCTGCCTTTCGTTCGTCCATTTTCACGAAGCATTTGCGCACCTCCTGCTCGAGTGTCACATCAGGATCATCAAACGCAATCTGCTTCAGATACCCTATCTCCGGGTTTCCTGCCTTTGCAATAAAGGCGCTCTCATCGCTGTCGAGCTTTTCCATCTCAACCTCGCCTGAAATGAGCTTTAAAAGTGTTGTCTTGCCACAGCCGTTTCTGCCGACTATCGCTATCTTTTCTGTGTTTCTGATTTCAAAATCTATACTATGCAAAATGACGTCGTCGCCAAATGCGACAGCGCCATTACTTATCTGGTAGAGCATATACTATCCTTTCATGCTTATGCCTGCTGCTTAATTGTTAGCCATAATGTAGTTGACAAACTGTGTTGCAGTACGTCCCGAAATGCCACCGTGGCTGAGCTCCCACTTGTTTGCCTCCCTGCACAGCTCCTCGTCTGAAAGTGTGCAGCCGCTCTTTCTCGCAAGCTCTGTTACGATGTTGAAGAACTCCTTCTGCGATGGCTTTGAGTAGCTGATTGTCACACCAAAACGGTTTACAAGTGACAGCTTCTCCTCAACTGTATCTGAGTGATGCTTGTCATTGCTGTTGTCCTGGTCATTACGGTCATTCCATGTCTCCTTGATCAGGTGACGGCGGTTAGAGGTTGCATAAATCAGTATGTTGTCAGGCTTTGTCTCCACGCCGCCCTCGATAACTGCCTTTAGGAACTTGTACTCAATCTCATGCTCCTCGAATGAGAGGTCATCCATATATATGATAAATCTGTAGTTTCTGTTTTTGATTGCTGCGATAATCTTTGACAGATATTTAAACTGATGCTTGTATATCTCAATCATGCGCAGTCCGTCATCATAATACTGATTGACAATGGCCTTGATGCTTGTTGATTTTCCGGTTCCGCTGTCTCCGAAAAGCAGCACATTGTTGGCCTTTTTGCCTGTACAAACGCTTCTGTATTGTCTGTGAGCTTTTTCTTCTGGATTTCATAGCCGATCAGATCATCGAGCATGACCGCATCCATATTGTTGATTGGCATGAAAGAAAAGCCCCCGTCCAGATGCTCCTCAATCCTGAATGCCTTGTTGAGACCAAACATGCCGACTCCGTATGCCTTGTAAAAGCCTGTTACCACATCAAAGAACTCCTGCTCATCCTTAGCTGCCTCAAGCTTCTTGCTCAGCGCCCTTACTTCTCGCTGACATTGTGATTGTACATAAGTCCTTTTTCACAATGGCCTTATAATTGCTGATCTGTGTGAAGCAGTCGATTCCGAGTGCTGACTCGATTGGCTTGAAATCATAATCAAAAAGCTTCTTAAAAATTCTGAAATCGTTTGCCACAAGCCCATTTACGCTGCCATCGCTGGCTCCGACCTTCTCACAGGTGATGGAAAACGGATTCTCGCTCATCATAAGGAAGAAAGTGAGATAGTTGTGCCACAGATTGTCATCAAAACCATAGTCTGTCGCTACCTTTAGGATTCTCTTGACCTGTGTATTGATGTCGCGCACAAGCTCTGTCTTGTTGTACTCGCCCACCTCAAACTGCTCAAAGAGCTGTCCCAATTTATAAAGTATCTCATCCTGAGATAAATCTCCGTACATAAGTAATTTTGATATTTCCTGATACATGGCTGTTCCTCCTGGTTTTGCCTTGTTTTCACTGCTAACAAATTATTATAAACACTGCGCCACGATTTTGCAAGAGCTTGTGTGCCCGGTATGGCGCAGGAGACGTAAAAAGGCGGAGCTAAAACTCCACCTTTATTGTTGTGCCACGCCCCACCTCGCTGTCGAGCGTAAGCCCTGCATCATGCAGCTCCACTATATGCTTTACTATCGCAAGCCCAAGGCCTGTGCCGCCGGTCTCCTTCGAGCGGCTCTTGTCCACTCTGTAGAAGCGCTCAAAGACGCGCTCCTGCTGATCCTTTGGGATGCCTATGCCGTTGTCCTCGACCGTGAGAACGGTCTTGCCACCTAGCTTGTGTACCGTCACATTTACGGTGCCGCCCTCATTGTTGTAGCGGATAGCATTCTGGCAGAGATTCTCAACGAGCTCCGTGAGAAGCTGCCTGTTGCCTCGTACCATACAGTCGGTGCCGTCAAAATTAAGTGCTACTTTTCTCTGCTCGGCATTCACCTGTAGATTTTCCATGCAGTCCTTGACCAGACCGTACAGATCAAGCTGCTCAAAGCCCTGCTGCGCCTCGCTGGAATCAAGCTCCGAGAGCTTTATGATATCATTGATCAAGGAAAGCAGGCGCTGTGCATTTCTTCTGATTTCAGTGGCAAAATGAATCTGCTGCTCCTTTTCGACCATGCCGTTTTCTATGAGCTCTGCATAGCCGGAGATGGCTGTAAGCGGAGTCTTTAGCTCGTGTGACACATTGGCTGTGAAGTCCTGTCTGCTCTTTGCCGCGGCAAGTACGCCCTCATGCTGTATCCTTATCGCATTCATGAACGGCACGAGCTCCTTGTATTCTGTCTTTTTCTGGATGACAGAGGCCTGCTCCAGGTTGCCTGCGAGTGTCTCGATTGGCTTCATGAGCTTTCTGGTCAGGCTCTTGGCGAGAACCACACATATTCCTACTATGATAACCGTCACTATAAGCATGGCAGGTATACTGCTTGCAAACATGTTCCAGATACTTCTTGCTGCAATAGAGACACGCAGTACCGTTCCATCATTGAGCTTTATGGCATGATAGAAGGTATTGCTGTTCATGGTGGCTGATGTTCTCACGCTGTCTCCCGTACCTTTATCAAATGCTGATTCAACTTCCGGTCTATTGCCATGATTTTCAAGTTCTTTCACATTATTTTGATTGTCATACAGCACTGTGCCGTCCTTGTCAATCCAGGTGACACGAATACCCTCCACGTCAATCTGCGGGATTTCATTTATATTCTGTTTTAGTATTCCGGTGCTTTCTATTGTCTCTGCCATGACCTGCAGGTCTTCCTTTACCTGCTTCTGAAAGAGGTAATAGTTGATTACTGTCATGGAAACCATAGTGGCAATTGCTACAAAAAGTGCTGTTGCTACCAGATAGTAATTAATCTTCTTTTTCATGCTGTACGCTCCGCTTATGTATATTAGAAATCATTATAACAGCTATTATTCTATAACATAGCCCACATTTCTGACTGTCTTTATCCTGCTGCCATAGTCACCCAGCTTATGGCGGAGTGTCTTTATGTGCATGTCCACTGTACGTGTCTCGCCCTCAAAGTCAGTATCCCAGACGCTTCTCATGATGACCTCCCTGGTCATGACTATTCCCTGACTGCCCATCAGAAGCCTTAAAAGCTCGTACTCCTTGTATGTAAGGTCAACCGGCTCATTGTTCACTGTAACCACATGGCGCTCATGGTCAATCACCAGATCATCCAGCTTTAAAAGCTTCGGCTCCTCCTTCGCTGTTCTCCTGAGCAGTGCCTTTACTCTTGTGATAAGCTCCATGATTGAGAAAGGCTTTTTGATGTAATCATCTGCGCCTCCGTCAAACCCTTTTATCATATCCATCTCTGTTGTCTTGGCTGTGACCATTATAATAGGAATATCCTGTGTGGCCGGACGTTTTCTGAGCTTTCTCACGATATCGTAGCCGCTCTCATCCGGAAGCATCACATCAAGCAGTATAAGGTCCGGTACGAGTTCATCCAGCTTCTTGTAAAATTCCTTTGCATTTTCAAATGCACTGACTATGTAATTACTGTTTTTTAAAGCAATACTCTCTATCTCACGTATGCTCTCGTCGTCCTCTACAATATAAATAAGTGCCATAGCTTTCTCCATTTCAAAAAATCTTATGTAAAATTTTTACCTGCTTTTTACTTTCGATTATACATTACTAATGTAAAACAGACGATGGTTTTATGTAAAATTTATGTAAAATCCATCGTCTGTATCAATTTTGTGTGTATATAACTATGATTTAATTTTTCAGCATAAAGATTAAATCATGATTTGCGAACCTTATCATCAAGCGCAAACTCAACCCACTCAGCAATATTTGTCGCATGGTCTCCAATACGCTCAAAGTATTTTGCAACCATGAGAAGATCCTCTGCCTGCTCACCATCCTCCGGATGTTCCCTGATGAAATCAATAAGCTCAGCCTTTACCTTATCAAAAAGATCATCAACCACATCATCCTGCTTCATCACTATGTGAGCCTTGTCATTGTTCTTCTCAACATATGCCTCGATTGCCCTGATAAGCATAAGCATTGTCTCTGAAGCCATGCTCTTGACATGCTCTATATTGACCCTGTATGGCTTATCACTGCTCATCAAAATGGTCATCTCGCTGATATCGGCTGCGTGGTCTCCTATACGCTCCATATCAGTAACCATCTTCATCGCTGCAGAAATTGTTCTAAGGTCTCTTGCTACAGGCTGCTGCTGCATGAGCAGATCAAAGCACAGGCTCTCTATCTTTTTCTGCTCTCTGTCTATCTCCGAATCGCCTCCATGATAGCTTTGGCGCTATCGGAATCCTGATGTATAAATGCCTCGATTGCTTTCTGGATTGACTCCTCAATCATGCTTCCCATGTGCATCATTTCTTCATTCAGCTTCTTAAGCTGCTCGTCGAATTTCGATCTCATTAACCAAACCTCCCTGTGATGTAATCCTCTGTTCTCTTGTCCTGTGGATATGAGAAAATTGTCTTTGTGTCACCAAACTCAACCATATCTCCCACAAGGAAGAATGCTGTATCGTCTGACACACGCACTGCCTGCTGCATGTTATGTGTTACAACTACAACCGTGTACTTTTTCTTTAAATCCTCCATGAGCTCCTCTATCTTTGAAGTAGAGATAGGGTCAAGCGCTGATGTTGGCTCATCCATCAAAAGCACCTCCGGCTGTACGGCAAGTGCTCTCGCAATACACAGTCTCTGCTGCTGTCCACCCGAAAGTCCCATAGCAGATTTCTTTAATCTATCTTTAACTTCATTGAATATCGCAGCACCCTGAAGACTTTCCTCAACTATCTGGTCGAGTATCTTTTTATCCTTGATGCCATGCACTCTCGGGCCATATGCGATATTGTCATATATGCTCATCGGGAACGGATTTGGCTGCTGGAAAACCATGCCGACCTTTTTGCGAAGTACGGTTGTATCGACTGATGGTGCATATATATTCTCACCATCTATCTCTATGCTTCCCTCGATTCTGACGTTGTCAACCAGATCATTCATTCTGTTGATACACTTTAAAAATGTAGACTTACCACATCCTGACGGTCCGATCAGCGCTGTCACGCTGTTTTCTTTTATGTCCATATTGACACCATGCAGTGCATGATTCTGGCCATAATACAGATTCAGGTCGCGAACCTGAATTTTGATTTTTTTCTCCATTTGTATCTCCTGCAACATGTAATAAATTTCTTGTCTTCGAGAATACATTATATGGATGCTTTGTAAAATGCTCTATCAGATGTATGTAAAATCTATGTCAAATTTTTACACACATAAATTATTCGCACTGTTTGTATTTATTATTTGTATACACTATTTATATGCTTTATAGTCGGCTTTATTAAAGTACTGTCCGGTTAAAGTATTGTATCTTTAATAATTAAAAGCTCATCCATTATCCTGTCTGCATCAATATTTGAGTAATTGATAATAAACTGATGCCTGTCCTCCTTTGGCTTACTCAGGTTGAAGTGGGTAATCGCCTGAAGCTTTATACCTTTTTTCAAAAGTCTTTCTTCAACTGTTTTGTCCGGAAGGTTTGTGTCAAACTGTATGATAAAATGCAGTCCGGAGTCATTTTCTATTACCCTGCATTCCTTTTCAGTGAAGCAGCCTTTTATGGACGAAAGCACGCTCTGGCGCTTTCTGCCGTAGTGCAGTCTCATCCTGTTTATGTGCTTTTCAAAATAGCCCTCGCTGATAAATCGTGCCAGCGTGTACTGCTCAAAGGTGGATACCGTACATGAGTAAAATGAAAGCCTCCTGTAAAACTCATTTGCCAGATGCTCCGGCAGCACCATGTAGCTGATTCGGATGGTGGATGTGAGAGACTTTGAAAATGTATTTATATAGATGACCTTTTCACACGCATCAATCGAGAGGATGGGCGGTATCGGGTGTCCGTTCATGCGAAACTCACTGTCATAATCATCCTCTATGATGTATCTGTCGCTGCTCTCGTTGGCCCATGCCAAAAGCTCATAGCGGCGGTTCACAGGCATCGTGATTCCTGTCGGAAAATGGTGTGTCGGGCTGATATGTGCTATCTGCGCGTTCGCTTTCTTTATAAGCTCCACGCTGATGCCCTGCTCATCCATCTGCACCGGCAGGCATTTTGCATTGTTGCACTCGTATATCTGGCTGATTTTCTTATAGCCGGATCCTCCACGCAGTATACCTTGTCCGTACCCAAAAGCTTCACAAGCAGTCCGTACAGATACTCTGTTCCCGCTCCGACTATTATCTGGTCCGGGTCCACATTCATACCGCGAAACGATGACAGATGGCTTGCTATCGCTTCCCGAAGCTCTCTCACTCCGCCACACGGCGACACCGACAAAAGTTCCTGCTCCCTAAGGGAAATCGTCTCTCGCATGAGCTTTGCCCATATGGAAAATGGAAAGTTACCCGAGTCTGTCCTGTTTGATGAGAAGTCAAATATACTTTCATCCTGCTCAGGCGGCAGCTTTATGCTAAGCTCCTTCTGCACCGGTGCCTTGATTACCCTGATATCTGACACATCGGCTATGAAATAGCCCCTCTTTGGTCTTGCAAACATATAGCCCTCGCCTATCAACTGGTCATATGCATTTTCAACCGTAATGGTACTAACCCCCAGATTCTTGGCGAGGGTGCGTTTTGATGGCATTTTCTCCCCGGAGCTTAATTTTCCCTGTGATATATCGTTTTTGATGCACTCATACAGGCATTTGTAGAGTGGTCCGTCTGTTTTTGTGAGGTCGTAGGTCAGCATTTGATTCACCGCTTTCTGGCATTTTTATTTTCCTTATTTTGAATATTTTAATATTACCAGATGTGGCGTATTATTGCAACCATGATATATGGCTGGCATGAGCAAATGCAGCCCGGCGGCGCAGGCGGCGAGTACACTCTCGTGTTCGCTACGCTTTGCTGCCAAGATACTGTAAGAATTATGCCTTATAGTTTTTCTATTCCAGACGAAACCGTCGCTACTCGCCCTCCATGGCTCGATAGCTCCTTGCCCCGGCTTCCATGCCGGTGCATTTCTGGTTCTCTTGGGCATAATTCAACAGTATCTAAGCAGCTCCGCTATGCGCTCTCACGAGAATGTACACGCCGTCAGCGCCACCTAAACATATTTGCTCACGCCTGACTACTTTCGTCATATAAATGATTAAAGGGACAAAATACCTTTTGACCCTCATATCATATAAATTGATGCAAAAATACAAATGCAAAAAACAAAAGGAGATTTAACAAATGGAAAACAATAAGAATACTCAATACGAACTCAACAAAGGTCTTGCGCAGATGCTAAAGGGCGGTGTCATCATGGATGTCACTACTCCGGAACAGGCCAGGATTGCCGAGGCTGCCGGTGCATGTGCTGTAATGGCGCTTGAAAGAATTCCTGCTGATATCAGAGCCGCAGGCGGTGTTTCAAGAATGAGCGACCCTAAGATGATTAAGGGCATTCAGGAGGCTGTCAGCATCCCTGTCATGGCAAAGTGCCGTATAGGTCACTTCGTGGAGGCTCAGGTGCTCGAGGCTATCGAGATTGACTACATTGATGAATCTGAGGTGCTTTCACCTGCTGATGATGTGTACCATATCAATAAGAGAGATTTCAAGGTCCCTTTCGTATGTGGTGCAAGAGATCTCGGTGAGGCTCTCCGCCGTATCAACGAGGGAGCTTCCATGATCCGTACAAAGGGTGAGCCCGGTACAGGTGATATCGTGCAGGCTGTCAGACATATGAGAAAGATGAATTCTGAGATTGCAAAGCTTACTTCCATGCGTGAGGATGAGCTTTTCGAGGCAGCTAAAAATCTTCAGGTGCCTTTCGAGCTGGTCAAATTCGTTCATGACAACGGCAAGCTTCCGGTTGTAAACTTTGCGGCAGGCGGTGTGGCTACTCCGGCTGATGCGGCTCTTATGATGCAGCTCGGTGCTGAGGGTGTGTTCGTCGGTTCAGGTATCTTCAAGTCAGGCGATCCTGCCAAGAGAGCTGCCGCTATCGTAAAGGCTGTGACAAACTTTACTGATGCAAAGCTCATCGCAGAGCTTTCTGAGGATCTCGGTGAGGCTATGGTCGGAATCAACGAGAGCGAGATTAAAATCATCATGGAAGAAAGAGGCAAATAAAATGAAATCAGGACTTAAGATTGGTGTTTTAGCTGTTCAGGGAGCGTTTATTGAGCACAAGCGCATGCTTGAATCTTTAGGCTGTGAGTGTGTTGAGCTGCGCAAAAAATCAGATATCTGTGATATAGACGGACTCGTGCTGCCGGGCGGTGAGAGCACTGTGCAGGGCAAGCTGCTACGTGAGCTTGATATGTTTGATGAGCTTAAGGGAAGAATCGCAAACGGACTTCCGGTGCTTGCAACCTGCGCCGGTCTTATCCTTTTAGCTTCACATATCAGCAACGATGACAACGTATATTTCGGCACTTTGCCTGTCACTGTTAAAAGAAATGCCTACGGCAGACAGCTTGGAAGCTTTGAGGCTACAGCAAGGTTTGACAATAGCTTTGACTTTACCATGACATTTATCAGGGCGCCTTACGTGGAAGCTATTGATGCTTCAGCAAAGAATGATGTGCGTGTACTCGCAGAGTATGACGGCAAAATTGTCGGTGTGCAGTATAAGAACCAGATTGGGCTGGCTTTTCATCCGGAGCTTGATGACGATACACGGATTCATGAGAGGTTTTTGGAGATGATATGATTATTCAGGAATGTTATTATAATTTGTAATAGCATTCCTTCTTGTTTTCTATTTATATTTTTATTGCCATATCATTTTTCATCATTTATAATTATATATCATGTGTTTCAACACTATTATCCGGAGGGGTTATGAAAATTTTAATTAGTAGGGAACAATTGGAGCTTTTACTTGAAAAAAAGCGCGATTTTATAGGCAAAAAGATAACAATAGATACAATTATAGCAGGTATATCTTTCTTAATATCAGTATGGACAGCAAACTATGAAACCATATGGATCATCCCGGGAATTGTATTTAAAACTATATTTTGTGTTATCGGAATTGTTTACATGATAAAAATAATATATGATATTATTGATTTCAAAAACAATAATTACACTCATACAGACTTATTGAGAGATATAGAAGGATTGGACATGATACAGCATAATCATTCATTAATTATAATCAAAAACAGTGCCCCCGGCATAAAAACAAAATATCTTACATATTATGATGAAAGATGGGACTGTAAGCTGTTTCCCAATTTAAAAACCGCAGATAAAGACAATGAAGCCTTTATCATCAGTAATTTATCAAATGACTTAGGTATACCCAAAAAAGAAATCAAATGCAAATATATATCATCCAGAGTACAGGAAAAATATTCCGTAAGCCATAACGAAAACAGAGTGTATAACCATAGGCTGTACGAAGTAGAATTTAAAAATATTCCAAAAATAATGAATAAAAACGACTTTTCTATTAACTCCCGACACTATTATTGGATGACAATTAGTGAAATGGAAAAAGACGATAATATAATGAAAAAGAATATGGAAGTAGTTGATTTTGTAAAAGAATGCGAAAAATAATTTTTTAAGCCGGGGCATCTGCCCCGGCTTTTGTTGTTTCTTATGTCTTATAAGTTCAATATATAATATGATTAGACGGTCAATAGGTATCATAATATTGTTTTAAAAAGCCTAAAACTCCAAAGTCACCTTAAACAGATCACCGTCCACAGTCAGCTCCAAAGTACCATTCATAAGCTTCATAAGGCTTTCTGCAATAGACAGTCCCAGTCCGCTGCCCTCGGTATTTCGCGAGCTGTCTCCTCTGACAAAACGCTCCTTAAGCTCATCGCTTGAGATATTAAGCGGTGTAGCTGATACATTCTTGAATGTTATGATGGCTCCGCTGTCCTTTGGAATGATGTCAATGTACACTCTCGTGCCATGCTGGGCGTATTTGTTGATATTGTTCATCAGGTTATCAAACACTCTCCACAGATGTCGTCCGTCTGCCTGAATCATGACAGGCGTAACGTCATTTTTGATAATTAAATCAAGATTATTTTTCTCGAATTTTTCTTTGTACTCTCCGGCTACCTGTGACAGCATAACAGCCGCATCCAGTTCCTCAAGTTCTACATTTATGCTGCCGGTAGATGCCTTTGAAGCCTCAAGTAAATCCTGAATTAATTTTTTCAGACGTGATGACTGTCTGTCGAGAACGTCAAGATATTCGCGTACCTTCTCGTTATCTATGTCCTCCTTCTGCAACAGGTCCACATAATTGATAATCGAGGTGAGCGGTGTCTTGATATCATGCGACACATTTGTGATGAGCTCCGTCCTGAAGCGCTCGCTCTTCATTTTTTCAGAGACCGCCGCCTCTATTCCATTGCTCACATTATTCAAATCCTCTCCATGCTTTCTGAAAAACAGCATGAGTCTTGACGTATCAACCGGCTGTGAAAAATCACCGTTTGCTATTGCCTTTGCGGCGCATCTTATCCTGTCATACTGCATGATAAATGCGATAAGCAGCGCAAGCTCTATAAGCTTTATAATAAATACAAAGCCAATAAGCTCCATGCCAAAGCCTATAAGCTCAAGCAGGCATATGAAACCGAATGCCAGCATACTGATCAAAAACAGCGGTACATTTCTTTCTATCCATGAAAAGCCGTATCTGATTGGAGCAAATACCATCCTGCATAGCTTTTTGACAGGCTTTAAGAAAAATCTCACAACATAGTAGCACAATGTATGCTTCCAGAACTCATGTGCTCTGATTCTTACGTATGTTGACAGGATTGCTTCAAGCGAAACCATGGTTGCCGCCAGACAAATGAGTGCCACCACTGGAAGCTGCTTTATAAGTAAAAAGCCTGCCGGAAATACCATAAAGTCTGCAAGCATTGTCACTCCAAGCATCACCTCATACGGCAGCCTGTCATATAATCGTAATTTAATTTCCTCTGACTCTGCACGTTTTCCGGCAACTGTCAGCAGATACCCCGCTGTAATCACAAAACCAAGTATAAATATGACAAACAATACACTCAAATGAGCCTCTGTAAATTCCATGACGTCAAGTAAGCTGTCTGCCTGATTGAAGTAATCGCCCTTTTCCTGAAGCTGCTCAGGCAGCTTTGCATACACATAATAATACTCCGGCTTTTCTCCCTTTGAGGTATATGGATAATACACAAAGCCGGTATTTGATAAATTAAATGTATCCGGTAAAAGCTCATAGCTCTCATTCACCTGCTCCACCACTTTTATGATTTCATAACGGTCATAATAAATATCCTCATCATAATCGTAGTAAGAGCCGTCACTTTCAAAGCCCGAATTATCGTTATCCCCCAGATTCATGCCACACTTTATATGATTTCCTTTTTCATCGTAGCACTTTACATTTTTCCACTCGGCGAAGCCTGTAATATCGAGCGGCTGGCCTGTAAACATCTCCTCGTAGGCAAAGTATTTATTTCCATTCTCATCGGTTTTCTCAACTATCTTATATAAGCCAAGCGAACTGTTATCGTTAGAGCCTGTCATCACCCTCACCTTTGGAATGACATAAGCGGTACCATCATTCAGGCACAGATAAAAGAGCCCATTTGTCTTTGAATACATGATTGAGCTGATTTTCTCACTGTTCATATCGTTTGATGCATCGTCTGACTCTTGACAGCTGCCACTCATTGCATCCCACACATTTGATAGCCTGTTCCACTTTAAGTTCTTTGCCTTGTAGCTAAAAATAAATCCGGATTTGATATTTTATCTACGCTTGAATACACCTTTGCAGCATCAGATTTCACATCTACCTTGTCCTCTGATGTTTCATTGCTCTTTACCACTGCGGCCTGCAGGTTGGTATCGTCCATCATCTGCGAAAATGCAGTGTCATCACCGGATTCATAGTTGTACACCATCTGTCTGCTATAGGCTGCTGCAATATTCGCATGAATCTCATCCCTTAACTGTGCTGTGCTTTCATAATTGTTTGTATACACTGCAACTATCGTTGTTACAACAAGCCCTGCCGCCATGACCGAGCACACTATAAATGCCGCAAGCTTAAGCCACAGATTCCTTGATATTTTTTTCATATCATTCACCTTCCATTTTATAGTGCTTCACTTGACAAACTTTATCAAGCATGCACCTATTCAGCGTCAATTTTGTATCCGCGGCCCCAGATGACCTTTAGGTATCTTGGCTCAGCCGGATTTATCTCCACTTTTTCTCTGAGATGGCGGATATGTACCGCCACCGTGTTTTCTGTCCCATACGGCTCATCCTTCCAGACCTTTGCATATATCTGATTCGGCGAATACACCTCGCCGGATGCTCCATGAGAAGCTTCAAAATATCGTACTCTGTACGTGTGAGATTTGCTGCCTCGCCATCAACTGTCACTGTCTTTGATTTGTCATCAAGCTCAATGCCGCCGATTACCAGCTTTCCTGCGCTTGTATTGCCTGCGCCAAGAAGCATGTATCTCCTGATTTGCGACTTCACCCTTGCCTGCAGCTCTACCGGGTTAAACGGTTTCGTCACATAGTCGTCTGCTCCGACTGTGAGCCCAAGTACCTTGTCAGTGTCCTCACTTTTGGCAGTGAGCAGTATGACCGGCACATTAGAGATTTTTCTGATTTCCACCATCGCCTCTATGCCGTCCATGACAGGCATCATGATGTCCATCAGGACAAGATGCACATCATTGTGTTTTACTATATCGAGCGCCTCCAGCCCATTTCGCGCCGGGATTACCTCGTAGCCATCACTGGTCAAATAAATGCTGATTGCCGATACAATGTCTTTTTCATCATCACATACTAATACTTTATACATAATTGCCTCCGGAAGTTTTATGTTGTTCTTATTGTATCAATTGTAACATTAAAATCCAATTATGTAACATATTAAGATTTGTTTAAGAAATAATCTTAATGAAACTAAAAACGATTTTTGAGCGAAATCGAAAAGTAATCAAAAAAGATACTAAAAAGAAGCTCCGATTTACTGATATCAAATCGAAGCTTCTTTTCTTAGTTAGTTCATTATATTTGTTATTTACTATATTCGTTAATTTATTATTATGATTAAAGGGGGAAAATACCTTTTGAACCTCATATCATTATAATAGCCGGTTGATTTGCTTACCTCGCCTGGAATTTCTTTGCCAGTACCTTTGTCAGGATGTTGATTAAGAATACGATTACGAGAAGCACAACCGCAATTCCAAATGCCTGGTCGAATTTTCCTTCACTTGTCGCTGCAAGGTAGAGCTTGATGGTAAGTGTTCCACCTGACTGCATTATCTTTGAGAAATATCCG